>BNJU01000280.1_pt1 | contig 96467 bp, 133 predicted proteins | sample 8539281 | NCBI WGS metagenome assembly BNJU01 (sample SAMD00202456, study PRJDB9452) | human saliva metagenome | isolation source: human saliva | place: Japan
ATGTTTCCGGTGTCAATGTATTTTCTTTTCGTTTAAGTAATAAACCCAAATAACGGTTGTTGTTCTATACTATCATCATATACTATAAATGTATTCTCTCAGGCTTTTTATATCTAAAATATTTTCTACATTTTCTCTATAGCATATACACATATTCATAACCAGCACCATAAATTTGCCACTTATCTAACACATTATCATGGTCTGGTTGTCTGCCTCAGCATTGTCAAACGCTATTAATAATTCATCAATATCAGTATCTTCAAATTATATAGATATTATGTTTTCCTTGAAATAACCTGTTAGTATCAATATATCTTTAGCATGATTACATACAGGCTTATAATTGAAGTTTATTTACACGCTGTTTGCCAATGTCAGCAGCACTCACCTAAATAGTAATCTTGGTTTCTTAAATCATTGGTATCTGTTTTCGTGTTCTCTTATTAGTTTTAACGACTAACTTTTCTTGATGTTCTTTGTCGACTCAACTCTATAGAGATAAGTGTAATTACATTTATACTCCTTTCCTAAAGTCCTAAACAGGCTGTTGCTTATTTTGTTTGTCTATTCATATAGCTATATAGCATAACAACAAGTCTAACACATCATCAAATTATTTAATTGTATCCCTGTCTTTTCATCCCATATATAATTGCCTGTCTATTCTTTAAATCTTTTGCTGTAGAATTAATAAAAGGCTATCTTTTTAATATGCTTGCTACATAATTATTATACTAATCTGCTGTCTCCATTAACTGGTCTGCAGTCTTTCAAGTAAAATCTATCTGCATTGTTCTAGTGCAACACTATGCAATAAAAGGTAATGTTTTCGTGCCTTTGCTTTTATCTCTTTAATTCAGCCCAATCATCCCCATCTCCAGCAAATTGATAAGCGTAATTGCTTCTAACAAATAAATTTACCATCTTTCACCTTCACAACTATTGATGTAGTATTTATATTTAATCACTCAGCAATTTCTTGCAGCGTTATATTTGAATAATCGTCAAATAATGTTTTATTTCTATCAAAATCTTCTATACAATACGCTTCATGATTACCCTTCCTTACTATGTCTCTGTCGTAAAACATGCAAAGCGTTGTTTCTTTTGATATTCTTAATATGGCGGTACCAGTAGTATATGTATCATCTAATCACGATAAAATAATATTTTTACTATCATATCAATATATTCTTTTCAACCAATGTTCCCGGGTTATCTGGAGTTTGGTGTCAAATACTATCCTTGCTCCATCTCCTGAACAACGTGGGAATAATCTCTTCAATCTTAATTTCATTTTATTGGGGCTATTTAGGGCTTGTCATGCTGCAGATTCCATATTGTGTGGTCCTGTAAAGCCTGTGCGACCTTAACACCCAAATAAATGGAAATAGTTATGTTTGTCAAATTTAATATCTAATTGATATCTATTGTATGTTTCCTGTAAAGATGTTGACTTTTGTCTTACTCGATACCCCAATAAAATATACATGGGCTCTTTAATGTTTAACTTATCAGCTATCATTCTAACCTTGTAGTTGCGTAAGAGCCTGTCATTGTATTAACCTTTCACTTACCCGTTCTTTTAGCTCCGCGGTCCTAATATAAAAAATCCCTTTAGTGTTGTTCGCTTTGGATTTCAATTTGTTTTAGGTGTATATAATGACTAGAAATTCATTAATCTCACCATCCGCTGTCGAATAGTTCTGCTATGTGACTGAAGTACTTGTTTTTAATTCATTGCAACGGCCTTAGTATTGGGTGTCGGCGGTTTCTTTGCTTGCTGTTCTGCCAATATCATATTTATCTTTAGCATTTATTACTTTCGCTATATTGGCTCTTACATTTCCATAACAGCTTGTTAAACATTTGTACAGCTAATAACATTTCATTTGTTGGTCCAGTCCTAAACTTTCAACGTGCCTTTGCAGTTTCTCGCTAGATACATCTGGCAAGTATTACTGTTGCTTTCTTTAAGTCAGCACTTTTCGTTTTCCGTGCTTTACTATTACCGCCTTTAGATGTATTTCAGAACATTCAACAGAATTACAGTAATATAGGCTTTAAATTCTCTAACTTTTTACATCCAAAATCAATCACCTCTCTCTATTATAGATTATATGTTTTAGGCCTTATATTTTTCTCCCAAATTGAGCTTTTCGTGCCTGCTCCATCTAATCCCTCTCTGTAGGAGTTTACCCATTGATCTAGCGTATCTAGTTTGACTATACCTCCAGATCGAATTGGCCTCTTTGTCTGTCCTTTACCTTGTTTTTAATTTCTCTTTCGTTTCATCACCGACTTCTTTCTACTCTCAATCTATGTCTTGCTGCTCGTTTTAACGTCGTTTGTTTCTTTTCAGCTTTAATCTAGTAAATTACTATAGTTTTATAACTGTTGGTCTTTTACCTGTAATTGCACCGTGTGATTTTATACTTTATTCTAGTTCTGCACCTGAACTTGCTCCTCTACTACGTCTTTTGTCACTCCTTTCCAGGCGCTTAGAAAAGACACCTATAAAATAGATGTCTGATAAACGTAATAGCCAGGATTTCAACCTGGGCCTCCTCCGTCAGGAAGCGTACTCACTCTGCTTCCTGCTCACTTACGTTTATCCTTATTGCTTGTACTATCTCTTCCATCTTTCCGCCCACTTACCTGTAGATAATCAGTCTTTTTGTATTTAGGTTTTGTGCCACCTGGAATCATCATGCTCTGAGACAATGTCGCCGTGATATGTATGCGTGTGGTTTTCATCCCTTATGCAAATGAGTCAAAATCTGTTGTTTCTCTTTTATTTTTCTTATCGGAAAATAAACTGCAGTTTTTCAGTAGCGTTTTATTCTTTATCTGCTGACTTGCATAAACACGCTTCCTCGTCAATAATAGTTTTCCATAAGCGTACTTGTGCAGCTGTACCATTCATACTCCCTCATTGTGATATTCTTTACATGTAGCGTCTTGTACTCCGTCCACACTTCTTGCCTTGCTAATTCCAACGCTACACCTCTGCCATTGCCCGACTTATGAAGCACCTTTCTGCGCACGTTCCGGTAACTGCATTTTCTATGTCAAATTACCCTCTGTGTCATACGTCATCGAGCTCTATCTTACCACCATATACAATTAATCATATCGGTGGAGAGTCTACGCATCTCCTTAACTCCTGCTGCCGCATGTTCGCGGCGTGCTATCTCTTTTGCTCAATGAGTGGGAATGTCGTATTTGAAAATTTGAGGTAAGCCCACATCAAAACAAAAGTTAAAAACTATTTTTGATTCGCCCACGTAACAGTTGATTAGTGCATAAGCCCATAATCTTGCACATTGTCCCGAGCCAATTAAAGCGGCTTCTACTCGACTTGTTCCATACCTATCATAGCAACTGGCATATCAGATACAAGCTAAAGTCAGGTGACTCACAATCAGAAATTGTTTTGGCTTATCCAATATAATATTCTGGGGCGTTGCCAAATTCTTTCAAATTGATAATCATCTAGATAAGTGTACCTTTACTGTCATAATCAGGCTTGTTTAACACGTAATTCAGCCCTGTAGGTCATTTACTGTATGATTGAGCACGCCGTTAACATTTGGCATTTGATAGAAACCACTCACGGCTCATCATAATCCAAATAAGTTGTAGCCGCTGTTCGGTGTCAATTGTCGTGTCTCTGTGAGTGTTCTTTCTTCTTTCACTGTCTATAATTTCATTATCAGTATTATCGGCGCTTAATTCAATGAGGTTCATTCTAAAGCCAAAATTACTCATATCTAAATTAATATCTTGCATTTCAAGGTCGAAATCTCACTGTCAAAACCTGTCATAAGATGAGTGGGACGCTGTCGCTATTATATAACCTCTCTTCTCTTCTACATCAGTAAGATGTGATAATCAGACACAAAGGCACTGTCATCAGTCCTGGCAAGCTTGCCTTCATGACTTGACCATGACCAGATAAATCATATTATTTTCATCAATTTTCGTGTGCAGGTCATTAAAAGCCAAACTCCTCGGTGTGAGTTAGCAATCTGTCTAATCTGTTTCTTTGCTTCCTTCGTATTTTGAGTATTCTGCTGTTCAATTAGTGTCTGATGCTTTGATTTTCATCTTTGTTCCAGTCATTGTTTCACATCCTTTCTTTTACCAAAATAAAGAAGCGCGTTAAAGATGCTCAGTCAGTTGGTGAGTTATGTTATATTGGCAAAGAGAACTGGTTCAAATGAGTACGCGTACCATTTATACTATATAAAGCCATAAAATACGTGTATACATGTATTACGATATGTGGGAATATTTTAAAATATTTTTACCGTCTCATCGAGTGCAAAATCAGGAATATATATATCTGCAGTAATGCTTCAGTGTGATACTTTCATCTCGTGTGACATATCCATTTTCTTTTCGTGTATGTATTTCAACCTGCCATCTAGCCTCTCTCGTTATAAGCAGATGTTTTAACATTTTGTGTTCTCCACGTTCATGAGTAAATCTAACACTTCTTCTTTCATCTCAGTCAATTTCAATAGCAGCATTTAACAATTTCTGAATATATCTATCAACTTCTCTATCATAGCTTCCCAGCTCGATTTGTACTACCGCCTGAAGCTTGTTCTTTCGAGATAATCAATGGCCCAGCCTTTACTCTAGTCTTTCGCGATTCTTCGTCTTTCGAGTTTGCTCGCGCAGCTCTTGGATGCTATCCTCCAGTCTCGATGCGTTCCTGAAATATCTAATCTAATCTTTATGCCGTATTCGTTCTTTCGTCTACTCATTAGACAACTCCTTTATAAGTGAGAGGGTATTATATGTGGTACTATCATATAACTCTGTCAAGCAACACTATACATACATAGTCCAGAAATATACCAACCTGCTAGCAACATGCTGTTCATCCTCCTCTCCTCTAATCCAATAAATCATATATGTATTTCTATCTTTATATCCTCTTGACTGCCGTAAGTATATAAAGTCTCAGTTCTTTTGTTGATAAATTCGTCCATTTCTTTTCATTGTTCCGACAAATATCAATTCATCCCCATAATATCGAAAGACGTAATCCTTCTCAATATTAGCGATCGTCCTCAAACTTATCTAATTTCCTTTGTTTGTTGACACTCTTTAATTTCCTCGAGATTCTCGATAAGTTCATGTACCACTTGGTTCTTCTGTTGCATACGGGTGGTTTAGAAAATAATTAAGACCATGTGTGCGTTTTCACGATCTACTCTTGTTTCGTGAATATATTTTACAATATATTTGTTCTACATCAATCTGTATGCAATCGTTATATTCTTTCGCCCAATCATTTATCCTTTTAAGTGTAGTAAAAACTCCAATCCTTTTGTACAGCCCTCTTTCTCGTCTTGTCAACATACCGAATGAATAAGCATTAACTTCTATCCATTTATCATCGTCACTATAATATTCTCTTATAGCACTCGTTGTAATGTCATTTATAGAATAACAACGTTCCATTTTCCGATGTTTTCCAATTCATGTCGTTCTTTGGCTTGATAACTTGAGTTTCTTCCTTTTGATCATCTTTTAAACTCCATAACTCTTTCATATAGCAACTTTTAATTTAATATATCTGTATCTTTGTTGAGCTGTGTCTCCCTTTCTCCATTGAGTATTATTCCCTGTTAGCTCTGACACCTAATTCAACCGCTAATAACGTGTCATTTTAAATTATAATGCTCCTTAACGACTTTCCATCATCTCTGCTGCTGTTTTCGCATCCGATTTTCCTCCCTTTTATTAATTTTCATAAAATATACACGATACGTATTAATGCCAATTATCAATGACTATGCCAGATTAACCACCAAATTATGTAATAATGAACATCTGTATAACACTGTTGTCCAATTCCATATACTACCTCTTTCTACGTCTACTAATACTACCAAAACATTATATAAGCTATCAACATAGATAATGTAATGTCATCTAACTTATCTCCAATTTCCAATTACCACCATTAGCCGCATCTCGCTTTATTATTTCATTCCCAAACAAGTCTTTCGCACTCTCGTGCTATTTCTGTTGTTTTTGAGTATGGTAGTTTCGAGAAATTTCTCCGATGTCGCATCGATCTATTCTTAATCTTTCACTACCCATACTGTGGTCTTAGCCGATATATATGATCAGCTGTTTTCATTATTATCCTCAGTCAGGCGCCATCCGTCATTGTGAATCTTTCGCCCATTTCTTTATCTTGAATATTGATCCGCTGTTCTTTTGGATATGTCGTTCAACTTCTTTAGTTTTCCAAGTAATCACCCATCGAGATAAGAGTTTTGTCTCTCACTTGTCATTTCCATCAAATATAACTCTGTGTGTTCTGTTCTCGCCACAATCTACAAACCAAAATTCTTTTCCCATTCTGGTGACTCCACTTCAAAAGGTGTCTAGCAGGTGCTAATCCTTTTCTTCTTGCCAAGTCAGCCAACTTAGTTTTAATCAATCTATTGCGCTTGCTAATTGTTCAATCTGTTGTTGTAATTCTTTATAGTTGATTAGTTTCACCTCTTCATAAGTAAAATATTCAATCTCATTCATATTAATCAGCTCCACGTCTCCTAAATTTTGAAAGTGACTCACTTCTGTGAAAACTGGTGTCAAATAACCAATCTATCTCAACACCACTATTACCACTAACTTTCAATTCTCTGCCACTTCCTAAATGCGTCTCAAATTAAAATCTGCACTTTCGTTTCATTTCTAGTCCTCCATTAATCTAAATATCGATTCAATCCATCAGCAATCAGCTCTATAGAAATTCCAGCACTCGAAAATAATCGTGCCTGTTTCTTTTCGATCTTCTTCTGAAGGATCCTCTACTCTCTCGAAAATCTTCTTACCGGCACGTCAAAACTTTACTTTCATTTCAGCTTTAAACATTTTTGTTCATCCATATTTTATTCCTCCCTACTCATCCAATTCTCCGTTATATTCTGCATAACTCCATCCAGTATATAACATCATTATCAGTATTTTCAAAACCTAATTCATCACCAATTTCTACCACGTGTCAACGTATGTATCAACAAATTCTCCAGAAGACAAAGGATAAGTGACCAGTACTTCTTCGTCAATATCTGGTATACGTTCCATCCCACATAGTTTTCATAATTATCTCCGTAAATTTCCACTTCGTCTTCAGTCATCTTTCTCGTTGTTAATTTATGCCATTTCATGTCACTTTCTCCTAATCGTTGGCAGCAAAACAATATCCGCTTGAATGTCCTCGATGTTGTTTTCCATTTTTAATTAACTGCAGGTATCTTTGTGTTGTAGATAGTCCGATTTCTTTACCACCTCTCCAGTAACTTCTATTTCATTGTTGAGACACTTTATTACTGCCTTTTGTGCAGTCTTTACCCTCAGCTTTTATCTTCTTTCAAAGACTTAAACCCTAAACCAATAATTAATAACTATACCTATAAAGAAGTATCTGGTCTATATTTTCCTTAAACCATGTTCATTTATCTAACCTACAATAAATCTGATTTTCGTCAAATCGTACCAATTGCGACATAATCAATCCGTATTCATTAATCTCTAACATAAATTCCATCAGTTGTTGGGATATAAAAGATTCTTCTTCTCCATCTTTTCAACTAAAAGTTTTCCTAGTATAATATGTATTTGTTTCTCTTGATGCTACTAATATCTCACTGTGTAGATAGATTATCGTTCTTGTCTCTATGTCCAGTGGCCTTGTCGATCCAAATTCAGCTTCATCAAAGATCGGTGACGCTTATATTTCATCACTTATTCCGTCATTCAAATATACTGCGTTTATGTCAAAGGTGAGATTTCCTGCACATCAAAATATCTTGTTATGACTTTCTTAACATACTTTCAGTTGTTTCCATTTTCTGGCCTCCACACGCTGTTACATACTAAATAAACTGTATGTTGATTGTGCTAACATAAAGCTATCGTTACAAATATCAATATGATACGCTAATATATTAATTAAATTTCTCTTTCTCCTAACTTCGTTCTGTAAAGTTATCAACTTTGCAATATACTACCTATTAAGTTCTTCTTTTCCTTCACATCCCTTTCTTCGATCGTTACAGTTGATATTGCCGTGTACGTGCGGCCTGCGGATGATCATAACAACACATTACTGCTTCTGTGTCGCCATCGGCATAGGGCGTTATATTTGATGAGTGATTTTCAATTTTTGTTTCCTCCACTATTCCGTGTTTTACTTTTGTAATGAGCTTCTTCTAAAAGCCATGAGATCGTCAAAATCAGTGAAGTCTAAAAATTCTGCCATGCAAAGGGCTATTCTAGCTAGACTCATTGTTTACTTTCTCCCTATAGCATGCACAATTGCTATTACAACAGTCTCAAAACCCTCTCCTCGACCTTCTTTCACATATGTTAGCCTTGTTCCATTTTTATATACCTGCATGTCTATAACGTGTTCGTTCTCTCTTAAATAATTTGAGATAAAAATCATTAGTTATCACCTATAGATTCAATACCCTCTTTTGCATCGTTAATACTCTTTTAATCATTATTTATCCTCCGTGACCCTCACTTTTCCAATTCTTTCAATGAACTCTTCTAATTCCTAGCAGCAATTGCTTACTTAGCTTTAGTTTTGTGTTCTTCAGTATGTTACTTCATTAAACCTGAGTGTCATACCTAAAAGTTCTCCGGATTTTGAACATCCATTATTCGCCTCAAAACTTCCAAATTTCGTCCAATAAGTCAGTAGCTTCTCTTAATTCTGTAAAATTCATTTTAAAAATCCAACCTTTTCTAACTCTTTTTATAAAATATCTTAAAATTCCTATAAACTGATTTTCTCTTGTTCGCTTTCAATTTTGAATACTAAAAAGTTATTTTCATGCTTAAAAATGGTTAAGTTGGTGAGCAATTTTGTATCCTTTATAGTCAATAAAATAGTGTCCGTATCTTTTAATGCTACTTTAGTCATTACCCGTCGATCTCAACTGCAGCTGCTTAAACATCTGTAGTTCTCTTATTCTGTTTCCTTTTTGTTCGCTGGATAGTCCTTTCTTTGACTATATTGTCATTAGAAAGTTCTTCTATCGTGTTGCTGATACATATACTCCTAGTATTAATCCTGCTGTGAACATTGCTAATAACGATTGATAGTGTGATTAATATGATCTCTATGTTATCAAACTTTTTTAAAACATCTTTTACCTCTCATATTATTTACCCCAAATATAATTTATAACTTGATAAAGTATATAAGATATTACCAGCCAACTCAAAAATAGTTAAATTCATTTTAATTTTAAATAATTCATAATGAAAATTCCTTTAATAGTTCATACATGTACAAATTATCCTTCTCTAAGTTAAATATCCTTCTTATTAAATCTTTTATTTTTCTCGTCCATGTTTTGTACCTCCAATTCTGTTCATTTCCGCTATAGTTAATTGCGCTGTTTGTAATCTAATATCTTCTTGTTCTTCTAATCTAGCGTTTCTTTAGTCTTAATTCTATGTTTTCTTGTTGCAAATTATGTTGCTCCTTTAGAGTCCATAGATAGAGTTACAAAAAGCACCAACTACAAATTACAAAATCCACTATAAATCACTCTTATTAACATTTCTTAATCTCCTATTTGATTTGCACTCAATCCTAATGCATTAGCTATTTTTCTGATACTCTTTCCTACTACCTTTGCCATTTCCCAGTACGTATTAAATTAATAGTTGTTGGGCTAACTCCACTCATTTTAGCTAATTTCTTATTAGTCAGATTTAAATTTCCACATAATATCATCAAGTTTAGTCATGATTAAAACTCCATGCTTTTAACTGTCACATCTAGTTAGTGAGTTTGTTAAGTCAATGTCAATGCCAGCGTGTTCTACTAGTGGATATAGTCCTTCTTCAGTCAATGTATAAAGTTTCTTTCTTTGTATTCAAAGTTAATTTTCTTAACTCCTTATATCCGCTTGTTTCTAAATTTTTCTACCTTTTCACCAATATTAAATAGTTTCTCTTCCATCTTGCACCTCATCCATTGTGTAAACAAACAAGTGTTCGTTAAATCTTTCATCTTCTTTTGGCTTATCCCTAAGCCATTGAATAAAATCTTCTTTAGCCTCAGTAAAATCAATTCCAGTTTCCTCTTTAAGAATTCCGCTAACATCTTCAAATTTAAATCTCCTCGTGATAGTCTTTAAATATAGTCATTGTTTCATTAAATACCTCTTCTAGCCTTTTCTTTCCATATCCTCCTGTTCCTTAAGGCTAATAATGGTATACCTAGCGTATCAATGAATAACTCTTGAAATACATTGTTAGCCATTTGTCGACTAGCTGAAAGCTTATATTCATCAACCGCCTTTTTCTCCAAATTAGCATAACGTCTATGTAATTTCCTAGCATCTGTGGTATCAATCATTTGTAAATTAGATTTTCTAATCTTCTTGTTTTCTCCCATTTTTAAACTCTCCATTAATTCATTAAAATTCATTGTCAATCTTCTCAACTTCTTCAATCTCAATATACAACCCGCTGTTATTGTGCCACCTTTTAGCAGACTTCTAGATCCGTAATTAGTCCATCGTCCTTATAAAATTTTCATCTCTACATAACATCTTGCAATAGTTTCTGTAAGTTATCTAAATCGGACAGTCGCTTTTCCTCTCCCCGTCTTTAGATTTTTGTGTTGGTTCAAATATCCACACTACCCTTTAATCTAATACCTGTTGCATATTCTTTTTAGGGTTGAAAGCCACTCAATGCAGTTGTAGGGTTGCTTTTTGACTTCTTAAGGTTTCTGTGTTGTAAAATGTTTTAGTTTTTGATTGAAAATTTCTTTTTGTTGTGCTGTAGTCCGTGGTACTTCTTTTATCGGTGTAAAAAATTTTAACACTTAATCACCTCCATTTATTCATCCCACCAGTTATATTTACCCTGGCGTAGAATTTTGATTATTAATTTTATTTTGTTTATCTCTCATTATCGAATTATACAAACTAGCAATTACATAACTCTCAAAAATTAGTAATTTGTTTAGATTTTTAAGATTTGTTCAACACAGTAATTAATTTGTGTTTTTGGTGACATCTTTTTAATACGTCTTGTACTGTTGATTACATCAACGTCTAACACCGTTTATATTATAGTCTCCTGTTGTCTTTAAATTAGCCTGACTTGTGCTAACTCAACATCTTTTTAGCTTGTCAAAATAAATTAAATCGTTGTTGGTTTGATTATATAAATTATTTTATCAGTTAAATCTTTATTTTTACTTAAGTCTTTTATTTTTGATAAGTTATTATAATTAATATATATATAATCTTTATTAATCTCTTTTATGGTTTGGGCATTTTGCACTAACTGGTTGGGAGCAATCTGCACTAACTGGTTGGTGCATTTTGCACTCACCGTTGGTGCATTGCACTAACCTCTGAATTTTTGAGTTGGGGCATTTTTGCACTAACTTTGCATTTTGAGTTGGTGCATTTTTGACTAACCTTTATTTTTGATTATCACTTTCGTTTTTAGTAATATTTTTATCTGATTTAAGTTTATTATTAAAAAGATATTTTGTTGTAATTCACGATATAATTTTCCGTTTTTTTATGTGTGATTAAAAAGTTTCCTTCCTCTAAATTAGTTAGCATACTCGTTTTAAAGTGTCGTAACTGAAAACATAATGAAAATCTCTTTTTCAACATCATATTAATTGACGAAAATGTCCAGTAAGCACCGTCAATATAATATTCATCATTTCTTTTATTGATAGTACACCAGTAGTCCACTTGCTGTGGGACAAGAGCTTCATTGACTTTCCCTTGTCCTAACACTTCAAGTAAACTTAAGTTTAGTGGAATAACTTTAGTTCGTTGTTTGTTCCATAAATTACTATTCTTGCTTTAAATGGATTAATTACATTGTCAACACATTATCTAAATTATATATCGTTGCCAAAATCATTAAATAAGTTGTTAGTATTGTTAATTCACCAGTTCCACTCATTTTGCATTTGTTGTTGTTGGTTATTTTTGTCTCATATAGCCGTTATTTTGCACGTTATGAGGTTGATTGATATAGTTTAGTGCATTATCCCTCATTTTGATTATTAAAGCCGTTATAAGCGTTATTTTTGACCTAAATTATTTTGTTGGTTAAAATTATTCAAATGTTGATTAAATTGATTTGTGACTTGATTTTGCTGGTTGATAAGTTTCGAGGGATAAATGATATCCAGTTTCTATCATTACATCTGTTGTATATACTGTACTTCCGTCTTGCTTTTATAACTCCCAGTCTGAATACTTCCAGTAATTTCAATTCAAATCACCCTTTTGGCTATACTGAGCTATTGCTTTCAGCTCCTTTTTACCAAAGGCTTTACAACTTTATAAAATCAGTCTGTTTTTTCTCCATTTTGATCTTTTAAAAATTTCTTTCAACTGCTAGTGTAATATTTAAAGATGAATTATTATTACTTGTTTGTTTTCAACTCAAATTTCTAGTTATTCTACCACTTAGTACTACATTATTTATCATTCGTTTCGTTCTCCTTCACTTGTTCTTGTTGATGTTGTTGTGCTTGTCGTTGGTTTAATATCTTATGCCATATTTCTCTTAATTCTTCATTTGTGAAGTCTTCTAATCTATATTTACTACGTGAGGTTACTATATTACGTATAAGGTCTTGTGGTAAATTTTGATGAATTGCTTGAATTAAAGCATTTCTCTCAGCCATTATTTCAGTGAAATCTGGTTCAGTTAATTTAAGTAAATTTCTATAGATATCTCATAAAATAAGTATCTACAGAACCTACTGTTTGTGCATTATTCTAACCTTTTGCATGGCTTTACCAACTTTCTTTCTGTTGGTTGATTAGGAAGATAGGAGGTATCTCCATAATTTGATAAACTCTAACGTCATTCGGCTTTTTCAGCATCTTTCAAACTAGTTAACGTTTTATACTCTCATGCTTCTCATATATTCATCATATAGCCCTAATTTCTGAACATATATCAATGGTATGAGGTAGGAAGTCCGATAGCTGATAATAGTTGTATTTAGCGTGAGAATTATATCCTGTTGCTTTTAAATTCAACTCCTTAATTCTCTTTCTTAGTGTCAATATCTTTTGTTCTACAGTCATTATTAAATTTCCTCCACCCATTGTAAGTAATCGCCTATTTGTTCTTTAAAAATAATCACTCTCTATATCTTCTTTAGTGAATATCTGAGTTAAATTATCTTCACTATCGAAATAATAGCTTTCCTTTTGCTCCGAACTGTTCACTAACTCTATTAAATGAAATATAGAGTTGTTCTCCACCTAAATTTAAGTTCTTTAAAGGTATTCTATAAAAATCCTGTTCTATCCTTAATTTTAGTATCTTCATATTTCCCTAACCAGTTTCTTTAATTCAACTGGTGTATTCTTAAATGTCCTGCTATATTGTTCTTTTTGTGCCAACAATAGCGTATATTACATTCTTCTCATTATCTTTGTATTCTTCATCAGTTTTCAATAACTACATAGTTCTTTTTATTTATCTAGTTCATCTAAAAATTCGTTAGTTGATATCACGGTACATAACCTCCAAATATACTATATAAACTTTAATCACTTCAAATTCTTGTCTAACAGTCAACTCTTGTATGCCTTTAGCCAGTTCACTATCTTCCTTTTTCGTATTTGAAACACATCTCTAAAAATGGAACATATCATCTATAAATCCTTCATATCCATAATTTTCTATTAATTCAAATAGCTACCTTTTTGATTTTCATTCACCTTCTAAATTCTCCTTGATTTTCCTTTTTAATCTACGTTATAATAACAGTAGATTTTTATTTTGTTTATCGCTCGTTGTTTTATGCAACGAGTGTTTTTCATTCTCTTTCTGACATGATTTTTATAGAATGCAATATGTTTCCATGGCGTAGTGATGTAAAAAGCTTCAGTACCTCTTTATCAGGTCAAGACTTTGTTGGATAACTCAAAGATACACTCTCACCATGTATAAAATTAACAACATTTCTCTACTAGTGTCTTGTTATCTTCAGTATCTTTCCAAATCGTCTAATTCTATGGTTGTCACTTATCATCATTAATATTTACTAACATTCCTCTTGTTCTCCTTCGCTTTCAAATTCAATAGATGCTCTCATCATTAAATCAATAAACTCACCTCTAGGTAGCTTAATAAGTCTTTTGGTAGAGGTTCTTCAACATCTTTTTCAATATTTCATAAAACAGTTCATTAACAGTAATTCCTGATATCTTTGAAATGTTATATAATCTATCTTTTATTTGGTAAATAATCCTTTTCCATTTTTCGAACATTGCTTTTTACTAGCTCAAATAATTTACAAAAACTTTCTAGTATATTCTATTCTTCTAATTTGTTTTATACGTCTGCCTACTTCTTTTTGTCGATTTCATTTCCCTGTCTAACATTGTTTTATTCTCCTTTGCTTCCTGTGCTACCACCCACATTTCTAATATCATTTTTAATTCTTACACCGTGTGCAACAGGTAATATTTTTGTTTAAATATTCCTTGTGCTATTCTAGTGCCTTTTCTTAATTTGTGATATGCTCATTAGTTAAGTTGTTAAAACTCAATCATTATATGACCTTCATTGGTTGAGTTGTTGTAATAATCAGCGTCTACTAGCCACCAACATGGGTTACTCGCTGTTAAACCTAAGTTTACTGAATACTACTTCTTGAAATATCTGTAAGTATTCATCTTTTTGCATAAAAGCCTTAACACCAGTTGGTACTAGTGTTCTTCTCCTTTAAATCTAAATGCCGGGATACGAATATCAGCACTTGCTATAAAATCAACACCCGCACTGTGAATAGTCGCTTTTTATTGGCAATTCTCCGTTCATCCTCGATTAATTGAAATCCTCTCATGTTCTCATCTCCTTTTAAGTCATTTTAAATCTATATTTAGTGCTGTTGCTACCTTAACAATTTCATCAAACTTTAAAATGCTTGTTTGAGTATATTTAAAACCTTGTATTTTACTTGATAGTACCCGCTAAGGTTAGCTAGTTCATGACTGGGGAAATTGATTTGTTGAACATCTCTGTAATCCGTAATTTCTTGATAATCAAGTTTAGTTCTTTTATTCCTTCGCTAACATTAAATCTCATCTTCTTCACCATCAGGGTCTGAAACACCCATATTCACCGTTCATCAAATTGAACAAAGATCGTCATTTAAAATACACAATAACATTCTAAAATTCTTGTAAATTCAATGCTTGTCATTATTGCCATACGAAATAGCAATCGTTGTTAATATTAGATATAACGTGTTTTAGTTTTCTTCTTTTAAGTTATTCATTTCTTAAGCTCCTTTCTTAAGTCGTTTTACGTTTTCTGACCTTTTTGCCGTTAATATAATTGTAAATTCTAACTTGTTGAGAGTCTCGAATCATACTGATAAATTATCTTCCGACTTTCAATTTCTATAACAATCATTAAATGTGAACCTTCCATTTTAAAATGTAAATCAGGGTCTTTCAACCCCAATCATCTGGATTTTCTAATGTCCTTATAAGCATTATAGAAGTCCTCTTCTTTCATCTTAATCACCTTCCTTTAATTTATTTAAATCTATATCTAATACCTTAGCTATCTTAACAGCGTTGTCTAACTTGGGCTAGATGTGTTACCATTAAGCATAGATATTTGTTCAAAAATACCTGTTTCTTTCGACAACCTGTAAATAGACATCCCCTTATCTTCTAATTGTTCTCTTACTGCTTTAAAATGCTTTTCATAGTTGCTTGACCTTTCTTTGCTTTTGTGCTATAATATATTTGTAGTTTCGGGAAATCTAAAACCTTCACTTCTTATTTTCTGGGAAGACATTTCCCTGAAACGAGGTAAATATTATGGCTAAAGAGTTAGTCAAACCTGGAACAGATAACAAGCCGCAGGTACTTACAAAGAAGTAGGACCACGTGGTGGGGTCTGTTCACAAAGGTAGAACTGTCCGCATAGACCAGGCGACCGTCTACCACCTGCTCAAAAATCGAAATAAATGGATTAAGAAATAATTTCCTTTTCTATTTTTGAAAAACAATAACTATCAAACACGTCTAGCTGCAACAGACTCAGCATATAATTTACTGTTTTCTTCGTAAACTGTTAAATAGTGTTTTGTATCTGCTACTGCACTGGCGACTAAACCAACAGTTTGCAATGTTGGTGCTATTTTTGTTCAGTTTTCATCATCGCTCCTCCTTCTATTCCACAAAAATGTTTAAAAACGATAAATTGCCTGTAATATAGAAAATATAAATATTAATCCTAAGTAACATAACTCAAAATAATAAATGCTATAAAGTTCGTTACTACTCATTGTTAATCCCTTTCTTTTCACTCGAAAGTACCATAAATAGTTGCACCAAAGGAGGTAGAATCCATTTTAATGAGCTCGCTCATTTGCGTGGTCTATTATGCAATAAATACACTAGCTATAATTGTTAGATAAATTTTCACTCTCATTCCTCCTTTCTTATTATTGAATCTGTCTCAACATCATCTACGATTAATTCAATAGATGAGTTTTTGTTCTATTGATATACAACAATGGAATAACTAATTAACTTATCCAATTTAACATCGTTTCGATAGAATTTGTTGTTATTGATTATGAAATTTCATCCTCATTCCTCCTTTCACCTCTCTTTGGAAAATAAGTGAGGTTTAATTGTATTTATAACTACAAAAATTGTGTTATGATATATTTTGTAAGATTTAACACAAAGGGATTTTAATGAAAAAGTAAACTATCCTTATATCACTAATTTTATCGGCTTTATACGTCTATATTTAATTTATTATATTTCGCACAGGTAGTAAAGTTTCTACTGGTGACTCAGCGCTCAAGTGAGACAGCAATAGGAAAGTGCTAATAATACCTGCTCACTTGTTTGTACAGGAATTGCACTACTAATGAACGCATTAGGTTGCTTCCCTAAACAAACGAGGTTTTATCCTAACTGGCAGCAATACTGTATACTAATAGCTACTAGTATTAATGCCATGTTGCCTGTTTGTAATAATTCAAACCATTTTATGCTATGTAGCTTTTCTAAAATGAACCCCAAATAAATTACAATAAAAATAAACACAAATAAAATATAAATCTGCTGCTCTCTTTCTAGGAATAAGCAGCTTTTAGGTTTAGTTGGAAAGAATTTTGACTTGTTCTCTTGCAGGAACGTCTTCCATAGCATGGATACATTATTCTCCAGTATAACATAGAATTTTAATCATTTTTCAGAAAATCCATCTCACGATATCAATCATGCCTAATTCTCTAACCTTAGTTCTCTTGAGTTCCCTCCATTTAATAGCACATTTTCCTCCTTGATGATTAATCCTTTGTAATTCTTTCTGCTTTTAATCTTTGATATCTAATCTCAGCGTTGACTCCTTTCTGCTGTTCGTTCTCTCGGTACAAATTAACTAAATAACATCCTTGTTCTGTCAACACTTTTTCAAAATATAAAAATGTAAATAATTCTTTGTGTTCAAACAGGAACAATGTTATAAAATATAATTAATAACATGGTAATAAAAACACAAAAAAAAAACAACCCAAACAAAAACAACAACCCAAAAACCAAACACAACAAAAAAAAAACCCAAAAAAAACTCAGACATACCACTTATTACTTACTGGTATGGAAGACAAACAACAACCTCAAGGACTAAAAATCCCGGTCTTAGGAACAGTCCTGGCGGAATGCCTATCTCAGCTGTTGAGGACACTACTGGACTATGAAGAAGTACCTCCAATACGTGGGAGGAAAATCGAGGAGAAGTTCTTTGGACTTGGGGTAAAGGTGACAGTATGCAACCTAAAATGGACGACGGAACGTTGTTGTTATTACGTCATCAATCTGACGCTAATAGTGGAGAGACTATTGACATCATTGGTTAACGGAGACGATGCAACGTGTAAAAACTTCCAAAAACAGAAAATGGAATAATGTTGACGAGCACTAATCGCAAACTACTTACCTATATTGTCACAAATGATAGTAAATCGTAACTAAACCGGTTGTTATAGGTAGATGGTCCGAATTGAAGTAAATTTTAGAAATAATAATTAGAGTAAAATTATGGCGGTAAAAATCTAAAATCTTGAAGATAGACCTGTGGTAAAGTTGTAAGAGTTTTGAGCGACAAAAATTAGTAATATTAAATCAGGTTATAGTGATGGAGTAAATTAGATGAGCGAGATTATTACTGTTACGAAATCGGAGAAGAAGTAAAGACTCTAGATGGTGATTATAATAGGTGCTGGGAACGCTATTAAAGCTAAACTAGTAGTCACAGCTGTTGTGAAAACCCTATCGATGTGGTATGCTCAAAGAAATCATCCTGCATTTTGAAAATCAGTTTCATCTATTTCAAAGTCTTTTATCTACATATGAAACACAAAAATCTTGATGTTGATAAAAACGAGATAGAACCTACTATAGCATTCAGACAAAATACGTGGCGACAATGTAAAATTATATTGACAAAAATCTAAAATTGACCATACAATGACCATAAGAACTTGGGCGGTAGAGTGTTCGGCTGCTCGAAATGTTAAACTCGGTCATTATGTGGCTGTAGTCAGTGTTGTCAGAAAAGGATAGTAAATGAACAATAGGTCGCCCGCAGACAAAACCAGCTAAAAATTTTGATGAACAAATAGAAATACTAGTAAAAGAAATATAATTATAAAAATATTGACTTTGCAAAACACGTGTTAAACTGCAGTATCGTATTATAGATCAATTAACGGATACAAAAGAAAGTCTAATTGTTAACATTGATTCAAATGAGGAAACTTTCAAAGATGGAATTACAATTGAATTTCTTTATGATTTACACATATTTTGATGTTACGTACAATCTATTTTATTTAAATATATTTTATAGTAAACATCATTTAAAAACAAAAGATATCTTGTTGATTGCTGATAAATATGGCGTTTTCGAAGAAATTATCTATCTTCACAAAGCTACATTTCCTCTGAAACATAAAAGACTTAGAACTGCGGTAGTAAATGGATTAAAGTTCGAGATAAGAAGATGAGGACTATGTACACACCTACCAAATATTATAGGGATGGAGACACAACCAAGAATATTCTGATCACATTCACCTTGGATGTTATTCAAAATATTGTTTTACAAGAGCTATTAGATGGTACTCTGCTACTTAAATCTGACGATATATATATATAGGCAAACGTTTCCGATAACAAAATTTCAAAGGATGTTTGATAATATAGAAAAGAATATTTCTTCAAATTCTTTCATGCTAAGAGACTTCTGGGAATAACGTTGCTCTCATGGTTGCTAGAAGTATAAATGTTTTCAATAACAAATAGTGTAAATATCGAAGCATTGAATAACATTATCCCCAAATGAGTGTACTCGATAACTGGTCTTGACGAATTGCAGAAAAATGAGCTTATATAGTGTTCTTATTTCTGTGGCGCATTGATTGGTACACAATTCTAGAAACAACTTTTATAAAGAATTATCGGCGCTGTTAATAGCCTAACATGAGGCGAAGAAGTAGTAGCAAATCTCCCTGTTGATTTTTAGATAGATTGGAGAGAGTAGGCATAAATATCATAGATGATAAAATTACTTAAACTGGTCCGAATTCCACCTTAATAAAATATCTAAAGCTATTATTAAATATTGCATAGATTAAAATGCTATAATTATTACCACGTATTGTCGTGAACCGGTGGTAAAATAATCTAGATTTTTAGTACTTTGGTGAAGAGGAAATTCTTAAAAGAATACTTTTGTATTTATTTGATTAATAGTAGGTACTATTAAGCACCTACTAAAGGATAGAACTCCCTTACCTTTAAAAATCGATTTTAAAGGCGATATTTTAAATATCTTTTAAAATAATCGTGTAACTTCACGCAAGCCTCTATGAAAAATCATTATAACATATTTTAAAACATATTTACTATTTTAACCGTGTCGAATTCGACACGGTATATACGCGAATTGAAAACTTCAAAAATGCTATAATTAAGTTACCATAAGATACAAATGTATCTATCACAAAATCTTCACTAGGTTAAATGCTCTCACCGTTGAAACTAGTTGTGACGGTTTTTCTTTTAAACTGGTGGAATTCGACCAGTTTAGACAAAATAAAATCCTTGCTCCGGCAAGGTAAAGGATAAAATGAGATACAGCAATGTCTCTGAAAATGTGTATGGTATACACATAGTTAATAGTATATCATACATCTAGTATTAATCAAGAAAGGATGTGTTATGTACAGAAATCACATAACAGGAAGTATAGATTTGTTCAATCATACAAGGGATAGAGATGATGAAAACAAGCGTGTTCCGTTGTTAAAATAATAAGACACATTGGAGCTGAAGAAGCATTTGAAGAATTACAAGAAAGATCGATAAAATTTTAAATCCAGTTCGGTACATAGTTAGGATATTACAAAGAGAAATATTTAGGTTGCAAAAGCTCCTTTAGCTTATAATTCTTGTTGACCTATGGAAACCAAAAGAATAAAAAGTAATGATGACAATGAAAGATTAGAATGTCACTAAAATTAAATATGATAAAATGCTTTTGAAATGGGCTTATCCCTAATACTATCAAATTAACATGGTATTAAATAACTTTTTCAATTTATAAAAAAATACCTTTTCTAATTTTAATGAAACTTGATTTCAAGTTCACTAAAGAAGAAGAAGGCATTGGAGTTGCAAAGTTAAATATTTAGAGAAAATGGAAATACCTAATATTTTGAAAAAATAAAGCCTTACAGTTAGAAGTATTGCTGTGTTACAATTGCATCTAGGACTTAGAATAGGGGAAGTATTGCCTTACTCAGATGTTGATTTTAAAAAATAAAACTATTTCTGTGTAAAACAAATTAGTAAATGGAGAACTTAATTCGCCTAAAACTTTATCAGTATTAAGACCTAGAAATATCCGATTTTGTAAGCTAATTATTGCTAGACTATATCTTCAAATAAATTCATTTTTCAAAATTACCTACGTAACTACTAATCATTTCAAAATTTTAAATATTCATACATATTTTCAGACACTCCGTGGCTTTGTTGTTAGAACAAAATGTACCTATCAAGTAATATCTCAAAAGATTGGACATTCTGATATTAAAACAACATTATAAATCAGCACTCACGTTACTGAGAATGAAGAGTCAACTTGGGGAAATAGCATGACAACCTTCCCCATTTTATTTCCTACTAACAAAAGACACGTACTAGAGTTGATTTAATCAGTTCGTGCATGTTCTCAATATTTCACTATTATAGCCGTCCTCTAAATTTAGTATAAAAATTACATTCCAAGTATAAAATGTAGTTACCAGTATGTATAGCATATTTGAAGTGTTTTAAAAAGTACCAGAGTATGTTTGAGGTTTATTATCAAGTATTTAGATGCTTTTTCCTCCCCATACCTCCCATTAGGAGGTTGAAAAATGTTCGCTGTTCATTTTATGGAAGGAAAACCGACTGCGGACGCTATTTTGTTACTATGATACGTCGTATTAACCAAATAAATATTTATACAAGGAGAAATAGCGTCCCGCCGACGAAAAACTTTAGTATTAAAGAAAGTTTAGGTTGTAATACCAACTAAATATATTTTTAACATACGATTTTACGATAATCAAAGTTTGACTGATATTTTTGTACCCCTTTATTTTGGGGCTTAAATTTCTTCACAAAAGAATGTCACCTTCTCTTATTTTCTACTACATCATTTATAGTGACAATTTTTGCTCCGTTTTTCTCTTTCATAAACTAAACTATATACATTTTCTTCATCATCTTCAATTACTCTTATCACATAAGAATATTTTCCAGAAGAAATCATTTCCTCGGTTTCAAACACTTCAACAAAATCGTTTATTGTTTTAAAATATTGCAAACTCACAAATTGCTGTTGAAAATCTTCAAAATCTATTGGGTCTAAAGTATGATACCTTGATTATCTTCTTTTACATCACCGTTCCTTACTAAAAATCTCTCATTCTAGTATTACCATAATCACTTATATAATATTTCGTAGCGGATCGCCTCTCACAGTTATTTTAACATAAAATGAGAGATGAGCTTTTATACTATCTCTCCTATGTAAATTTTGAATTCTACTAACTATTTCATTATACACGATTATCTTTTATTTTTCGTTATAAATTTTAATTAATTCTTGCATGTCTTCTTCATTGCATACGATTTTACAAATAACCTAGCCGTACGCCTATAATTATTAATTCTTGTTTGTACCCTATTAAGTTCCTCATACTTCCTAGACGCTTTCTTTTGATGCCTCAGATACCTTACTCATTTAAATATTTTACCCCCTTAATTTCTTCTGACTTAACTCAAAAGTTATAAATTCCTCATGTTACCACGATTCCTATCACGAGGTAATATTTCATTCTTATAACAGTTGTTTCTACTTCATAATACGTCTCCGTATTGAGTGAAATTTAATTGATCGGTTAATGGTTTGAATAAGTAAACAACTTCTGTTGAATTATCTGCTCTTCTGTTACCTTCCCAGTTATCATTTCCAGTTTTTGAAATAGGTAAAAATTCCTTCTTTTAGATTTTATCCAAATCTTCTCTTGCAACGATTTTTATACAGTTTTAACTTTTTGCGCTTCTCTAAATTCGAAAGGTACTATCATTGAATTATAATTTTTGTTGTCAGTTTTTACTCCGTTATCAAACTACTAATTACTCCATAAAAGTTTAATTTTTAATTCATGTAAGAAATCATAAACATCATCTTGATCGCTACTTACTGTTTGAGAATCTTTCGGATATTCTTCGGTATTCCCTTTGATTATAACGACCGTCTCACGCCTCGTCTCTTATGTTGTTATAGAAATCAGCTGTTGATTTTAAATTTAATTCCACACAATCTTTTTTCTCCTCTATTCTAAAAACAGTGGTTACACATACAAAACCAATCACTCCTATGCTTCACAAATTCATTAATGTCTTGTTTTTCTTAATAATTCCTCTTTAGTTAATTCTCTCGTGATATTTTACCTCTTCCTTTAATGTACTTTTTATTATATAACGTATACGTTATATTGTCAATAGGTATTTTAAAAATTTTTAAAAATTTGCATATAAGCCCTACTTATTAGTAGGGCTAAATCATTAAAATACTTCAACTTCTGTTAAGTACTTATCCTCAATCCATTGATCGCTATCTTTATAATTTACTCTAGACCAACCACCTTTTTTCTCATAGACACGAACACGTGTTCCTGCTGGGACAAATTCCTTATCCTCGCTATCTTCTGTTGGTTGACTTTCAAGAATGTAATCAATGCTTACAGTAGCTTCGTAATATGGTTCATCTCTTTTAGCAAGTTCCAACATCTTCATCAAAATACTTTTTCTCTACTACTGGTGGTTCTGTTACATCCCCAGCTAATAGTTGCTTAATTCTATTGATGAAGTATTGTCGACACGCTTCAGTCCCTGCTCCGTTGTAAGCTCCACCGTTTCCGTGCAATTCCATACTTCTATGAGGGCAAGAAGTTGCACTAAATTCATGGTGTAATTTAACTGTATCTTCATTAATTGGTAAGCCGTAACTTTGCAATACTTGTCCAGCTAATAGTAGCGTTGCATCTTCATTAGCTATAAATTCACTATCACTTGCTGACATGATTGACGCTTCAAACCCGATAAAATTAGTATTTCCATGCAGTTCGCTGTGTGCCATTCTTGATGGTTGAGATGGTTGGAATACGTAAATATCATTTCTATCTACATGGTACGCTGCAAATCCTCTGTCAAGCGTTCCGTTGTTCACTCTGTCAACTAAGAATCCGTCATATTGTCTAGCACCTAGTGAACCCCCATCGTTATGTATACAAACGCCTAAAATATCGTTTTTGGTGGAGTAAAGAATACTCCGTTTTGAAAATAATCGCTATAAATTTCTGTCATGTTATTTATCCTCCTAAATTTGAATAAAATAAAAAGACTATTACTAGTCTTGTTTTTGGCTCTTTATAAGTTACAGCTTGTTCGCTATCTGAAAATCCTTGAGTTGTAGGGTCGTTAACAATACCTAACAACCCTAATATAAGAAATACTGTATCAACAATTCCATTAATATTTGTGTTGAACATTTCAGTATTTGATTATATCAAATAATACAGAAACTTGCTTAACTAATAGCAATAGTCCCGTCATAAACGCTATTACAAAACGTTTATTCTTAAATCTTACTTTCCAATTTATCATTTTAATTTTCCTCCTTGATTATCTCTTTAACAATCTCTCTTAAACTCTCCTTGACTACAGCCTTGAACTCTGGTGTAGCAACCATTTCTTTGAAGTTTCGGTCGGTTAAAAGAGTGATACGTTTTTCAGGGTCGTTGAATGCTTGATAATCATAGTCTTTTGGTAGGACGTTAGCTACTGTTATCATCGCCCCTTCAAATCTAACGAATTCAAATTCATCTCCGTTTTTTTCTTTAAGCACCAGAGTTTTAGTCTTGCCGTTGTTGAATAATCGTCCAAGATATTCTCCATTATTTGCTCCTTCAGCATCCAGTTTTTCCTTGGCATAAAGTGAGATAGGTAGTCCATCAGTAACTTCTACCATTCCTCTTGGTAGATAAGCTTGTTCTAGTGATTGTAATTCCTCAAAAGTTGCTAAATATCCCTTTTTCGGTTTCAAATTCTTCTTTAGTCAAGAACGTTGAAGTGTCAATTGTTGGTTGACTACCACTTATTGCTTGTAACTCCTCTTTCGTTGCAAGGTTGCTAATGTCAACCTCTGACTTGTCTTCTAATGATTTAACTCGCTTTTGTAAGTCGGAATCATCGTAAACTGTGTCATTGTCAGCTTTGTTTTAGAGCTTCAATACGTTTAATTTCTCTGTTTAAATCTTCTGCATTAACCACATTAATAGGGATAAGGCTTTTTACCTTCTCTAAATCTTCGTGAGTGACAACGTTCAATCTGTCAATTACAACATTGTTGTTGATGTATCGTTCCTTGTGAACTAGTTGGGTGAATTTATCCAATTCAGATAATTTAACTCTAAATTTAAATGAAAAAGATATCACTATCTCTGTCAACATCATCTAAATATAGATAACAAACTACATCTTCGTTTTGCGTGATTAAACTAGTGTCAAACTTAACTTTAATCTTATTGTCTTCAATAGTCCCAGTGAGTCTTCCAATATCCACCAGTTCGTAAGAATTTAAATAACGCTATTACTGTTTCGTTAGCCAAAGTATCATTAGTTATTTCAAATTCAAAAAGATATTATTTCTGTCGTGCGAATAAACTTCGCAAAAACTATCTTCAATTCCTCTTAAATTTGTTGTGTTCTCAATATTTAATTTAATTATTTTTCATGTTTCTAGTCCTTTCTATTAGGTAATTTTCTATATCTGTTGTATGCAAAACCTTTTCCCTATTTCCACCTATTTCTTTATAATTTGCATAAAGTCCAGATAATTCTTCAAAATCATCAGTAGTTGTGTAACCTTTAATTAAAAGCTTCTCAAACTCCTTATGGAGTCGATAAGACATTATGCTTTTTATTCGAACTCCTATTTTGCAACCCTATTTGAGTTACTTCCTCAACTTGAGTTTGTGTTTTCTTTACTTCCTTATTTAAGCTTTCTGTTGTCCTACAAGTTGTTTATTGCCTTTGTCCAACCACCATTTAACAGCCGGTAAAATCACCACCGTTAATACTTGTGATACGATAAACAAAAATATTTTCAAGCATTTATCCTCCTTTCTTGCTAAAAACAAAAGAGGGCTGTTAAGCCCCTCTTTCGCTAGGTGTTCTAAATCCATATCGATTAAGCATTCTCTGACTTTATCTTTTAAGGAATTTAGGTACTTGTGCAAACGTACGTTTACCTTTTGCTATGTTAATTGCGAATAGCATTGCCATCATTACTGTCACCTCCTTCACTTGTATTTTTAGGTTGTGAATTATCTTCATGGTGTTCATCCTCCAAACTTCCACTCATTTGTGTGATTAAGTCCATTAAAGAACCTTGTGTGATTTCAAGTTCTTTTTCAATTTATCCAACTCAGCTAATTTAGTATCCAGTTGTTTTAGTTTTTCGTCTACTTTACTAAATCGTTCATTCTCAGCACGATTAGGGAATGTATCTTGATAGAACTTCTCTAATACTAAATTAACTAAATCATAATCAGAATGTTTAGATAAGTCACCATCTAAATTTTTAGTGATAATAATTGACATATCTTCATTCGTAATCTGAGACCCTTGTTTTTGGGTTATCGATACACAAGTTCAAAGCCATTTTTCCAAGCTAATTTAAACATTGTTTTGTTCTCCTTCCGGTTTAGGGTTTATTTATTGCGTCCGTTAACTGAATAAGTTCGTCGTTGCCACTCGGTTAAAATTTGAGATAAATCCCAACCATTACAAAAGGTGGGACAGCATTTTTCATTTTGCAGTGATCTCGATAAATTTTGTAATATCATTTTTGCATTTGTGAATTTTTAGTTCTATAGGTTCATTCATTCTTTTTATCCTCCAATTAATATTCTGTTTTTAAATGTTAAGTTTCTAGTCCACCAGCGAATGCCACCGTCACCAGTATTTTCTATGTTTGAGACAACTGAAATAGTACCGTTTAGTCCATCTGTGATGTTAAACCAAGATGTTTTTGTTTTGAAATACCATATTTCATTCCCACCTAAAAATTGGTGTTACAACCAGCGTTAAGTGTGTCCGCGTAAGTATCACCAACTGAACCTGATCGTATAGTACCATTTCCATGTGTAAAAATTATCCGTTCGTTTTGCTTGTAAGCCCAAACCCATAAACCACCCATCATACTCTAGGTGAAACTGAATACCTTTTTATTATTATCATTTGCATAATAACCTGTACCCATGTTACCAAGGTTGTAACCATCACGCCAAAAAGTATAGTTACCATCATCTATCCTTGCACGTAAATTATTTTTGGGTGGTAGTACCCTCGTAAAAATTTAAACCGCCATTTTCAAATTGAACATAGTTTGAAATGTTATTCCAGCTACTTTTAAGTAATAAGCGTTTTTGTGAAAGTGTAGTACCAAAGTTACCGCTTGTTACTGAACTTTCAATTCTATCTGATAAGACTTTTAATTCAGATTTAGACACTAAATTCTCAAGTTCTCTTTTATTAGCAAAATTATTCCAAAAAGATACGTGTTAGTTGGATAATTAGTTAATTTTCCTTCAATTTCCTTTCTAGCACTAAAGTGTTACCGCCTCTTTACTTTTGGTCTATCATGCTACTAATATCAATTAACGAGTTTTGAGTTGCAAGTGTAACCCTCGAACCCTAACTTCGTATAGGCGAACGTTAATTAAATTTAATGAGTTTGTAGAGTGGAATATATGAAAAGTATCGTCTAAATGCGCCTTAAATATATACTCGTTATCTTTTTAGTTTTAGTTCTTCCGTTAACTGTTTATCTCCAAACGTATCAGCGCAACAGCGCCGGTGTCGCCACTTGAGAACCATTTGTCAGCCGGTAAACTCTGCTAGAGTCGAACTTCACTAAAAATATTTCCCTTTTGCGTTGTTAACGTTGTGTTTTATGTTATAAGAATAGAACCTTGAATTTTTCACTTTTTAGGTAAGCTCCATTGAAACAAATCAGTTATTTTGATCTATAAATTCCCTGTAATCACCTTCGTATATTTCGACATTGAAAACTTTTGAAAACTCACCCTAACGGGTATATATTCACTCTTGTTTGGTCGGTGGTGTAATCAACAACCCAGACGTTGCGCCCTGATTTTAACCATTGTTCACCTCCACCACTCTTTGCTCCGTAGACCTTTGTGTTTTTGATGTACGTCTTCTTTTTCTAAATTGACGTCAACTATAACCGTGTATTTAGTATTAGCTTTCAACGACGGTGATACATTGAAGTATAAGTCATTACCTCTTTTTAGATTTATTATCTGAAAAATCTTCAGTGCATAAGTTAGGTGTATTAACTATAGTCTTTATTTCTTTACTTTTTAATCTCACCTATTACAGATTTTAAAACTATCTAAAAGTACTCAAAAGTTTTTAAATTTCTTAATCGTTTCTTTTAACATCTTCAACATTTGGCACGTTGTCTAATCTTGCGTCGGAAACAATTTGTAAACCTTTATAGCTAACTATTGCTAAAGCGAATAATGGCATTCCGTTTTTCTCGCCGTTCCCCAAAAACCATAATCTACCGTGTTATCCCTTAATACTCTAACGTTATTTTGAGTGCGCCAGTCGTTACCATCGCCCCCTAATATATCTAATATCGGCGTTGAAATCTCGAATTTCTTTCCCGTCGCAATAAACGACTAGGTTTAATCTGACATTGCTTGTTACATTGTTTATGTAATTACCACTAAACCATAAATTAGCGGTTAGGGTGTGACCGTCACGTCCGTTGTTACCATCTCTACCATTTTCACCTTTAATTTTTACCCATTTATAACGTCGATAATCATTACTGTCATTAATTTCAAAATCAGTGTAAGTCCCAATGTATTCCCTTGCCGTTACTATTAGTGGTACTAAAATCACGCTCACCTGTCACACTATTAGCGTACGCTGTGTGTAAATAACTAGTTCTACCATCTGAACCTCGAGCACCCGGCACCCCTTGTTCTCCGTCTTCACCTTTTATCTTGCTCCAAGTGTAAGCTGACGGCGTTGTTGGAGCTGTAGCACTAATACCGGTATAAATACCTATATATTTAAGGTTTGAGTTATCACTCATCGGTGATCCGTTAGCATTATCGCTATATTTCCTGTGAATGTAATTACTTACACCGTCCCTGCCTCTCAAGTCTTCATAAAGCTGGTGACCAGTCCGTAGCGGTGTCACCATGTTCTAACTTGATATTATCAATATAAAAATTACTAGTTGTCTTACGGTAGCATAAATCATTACACGACATTTTCTAATATCTTTTTGGACGGTAAATACCATGGAAATTCGTTTGTATTTTCTAACCTCGAAATTTTGTGTTGCTAAATCTAACGTTTTCCATTCTTGACCAACAATGACGTCCTTATCGTCCATGTAATGTAAAGCTAATCTTAATGGTGCATTTTGTGTCAATGCGTCCTTACCTAAATCCATACTTAAGGTTAACTTATCACCTTGCTTAGCAATCAAGTTAAATGGAACACTGGATAGTCACTTATAGTCAGCGTTTGCTGTTCCATAAATATGAAACCTCTTCAAAATTAGTATAAGCGTGGTCAAAACTGTGATTTAAACCACTATTTGTTAATTTATCTTCCCATTTTGCAAAAACCTTGATTGAAATTTGAATTTGGTAACAGATTTTCATTTATAGACTTACCATCCGCTCCATCTCTACCTCGCAAATCCTCATAGGCTGGCGACCATTCTGTTGCAACGTTTCCTTTTTCTAATTTAGGTAAACGGATATAAATTTTATCTCCATTGTTAAAATTAGCTGTAGGGTTGTAAAAATACAAAAGCAAAACATTAATAAACTTGTTAATAAAGGTATGAGATATTCGTTGCCACTCAGTTGTTATAGTTACTTGTTTTAAACCATTCGTTTCAAAACCAACATTTCTTAACGTCATATTCCTACTAGCTTTTTACATCAATAGACCAGGTTAATGTTTCATTTTGAAATTGAGTTTTAATCAAATCAGTCAAATTAAAGTAAAAATCCGTAAGTATCACTATCTCAATTTTAGTCAAAACTAGTTCATCTTTCTGATGTTGATTTTTCCCATTTATTCCAACCGTAAAATCCTTTTTACTGTTCAATTTATCACTATCAGTTATATAGTTTCTATTTATAGACTTACCGTCCGCGCCGTCTCTACCGTCTTCTCCACGGATTTTGGTCCAACTATACTCACTAGCGTTAGTAGGTGCTTGTGGTTTTGTTGCCGGTATATATCCCTATATATTTTAGATTAGAGTTGTCACTCAGGTGTTCCCATTAGCATTATCGCTATATTTACGGTGAATATAACTACTTGTTCCATCTTGCCCTTTAAGTGTTGATTTTTACTTTCGACAACTCTTTCAATCTCCGAACTCATTTGTTGTCGCAAGCCATTAGAATCATTTACAAAACTATTAAATTTTGTTTCGCTATCTTCATACCTTTCCTAATTTCACTAACACTTACTGTTTAATTGTTCAGTAAAAGGCTACCTGTTGTAATTCTATGCAGCGTCAAGTTCTATGATTTTGCTATTGCGGTAGCTAAGTTTTGAGTTGAAACACTTGAATCTGTAATTTTAGTTATTAACCCTCAATATTCCCAGTTGATGTCTTTTAAAACCCACTGGTTATTTTTCATAAATATATAAATCAGTAAATGCTCGTTAGGTTTTAAACCATGTATCACCCTCTTTTGGGTTAGTTGGTTCAACGGTATCAGCATACACATAGTTACCTGAAGCACCTAATCGAGCATTAATAAACTCAATTTTGACGCTCAGCTGTTCCCTTGTATTCCGTTGTGGAAGGTTGGTCCCTAACATTAGCCCCTATAGTAGATTTTAAACCACCCGCTATAAGATAGTTTTTAATTCCAAGATAGGAAACGCACGGTAAGAGCCGTTAGCTATTTCTATAGAAACCCAATCACCTCACTTCAACAAACGGATCGCCACGCCAATTTAATTTAGAGGTTAAATCTTAATCTTGAATACTCAGAGAGATAAATTTATAACCTTGTGTCATTAACAGGTTAGTAAGTTTAACCTGTGTACCTAATGGGCTTCCAACAGCTAATATTGTTTTCTCTTGATTATTTAAACTGATGAAATACCGTTAATCCTGTATTCTACCTCGTCTACTTCCAAACCTTTTTAAAAAGATAAGAGCCTTTTGATATTTGTTTTTGTGTTCTATTTAATTTTCTAAACTCTAATTCACCATTGTTATTAAAAATTACAAAAAGCTCCCTACTGTCTGTGCTAAGTAACCTAACATTTCACGGTAAAGCAACTTTTTCTAACTTTTTACTAAAACTAGGTAAGTTTGTTATATTAAGATTATTATTAACCCTCAAATTACAGCTATTAGCTATCTCCTAGTACAATATTCCTTCCTAAGGTCGGATAAAGTAAAGTAGAAGTATATTTATCATTTAAAAAGCCATTTTATCCATGGCTTTTAACGTTGATTGTTTATTATTTTCTATCAAGCTTTATTTCAGTTAAAAAGAACTCTCCAATTTGTCTTTCAACAATTCCACTAGATGTTTGAACAGAAAATGAAACCTTTATTAACTCCCTCTCTGCTAATCCCTCTATTAATTTCTTGAATTTAATATCTACTGTTGAAGCATTTGTAGCACCAATAGTAAGTGTATTTCCAGAAATTGAACTAACATAGTCTATTGATGAAATATCATCAGATAATTTCTGACCTTTTATTATTACATTCGGTAATTCTTCTTGAAGGTGCATTTATTGCTTCTTGATAACTTGTGTTGTTGTTAAACATAATAACCTACCTTTCTATGAAATTCATTTTTAAGCCGCTCCACGGTTTTAACTTTTCACTAAAACTATAAGCCGGTGAACTTCTATCCCCAACGTAAAAATGTTTTTGTTGTTTGACCTATGATAGGGTCAGGGTAGGAAACTGATTCACTTGTAACGCTACTCAATAAAGATTACTCATTTCAGACTGAGTTAAAAAACCCCATTCACAATCTAATTTTCTTTTAGTTGTAACTCTATCTCTTACCATATTACCGTTAGCGTCACGTCCTGTTTCTCCATCGATATCTTGAATAGATACTTGAAACGATTTAGGAGTAACAATTGTTACTCCATTAATAATTAACTTTGCCATATATTGTTCCTCCTAAATTTTTATAAGAGTTTGATCCCTACTCTTTCTTGTTCTTTTATTGATTTCATCAATTGTAAAATCTAGCGTACTCAGTGCCACCCTAACTGAATCACGATATCCCCCAGTTAAACCGCCTGAGGTTGGTTGGTTGTTTCCAATGACATCAGCAACAGCACTACTAACAACACGTCCCATTGTTTGTAAGAAACCAGTATTTTCAAAGTGGTACAACCGCTTCTTTTACCAGCTTCCCCAATCATTGCAATAGTTGGGCTGTCAACAATACCACCACGAGCAAGCCTTGGTAAACTAATTCCGTTGATATATCCTAATGAAACCCCGGTAATGCGTTAATAACTCCCTATTACACCATTAATCATATTAATAAATCCATTTACTATATATTTTCAATAGTTCCCTAATACAGCATTAACCGCCCTTTTAAAAGCTCCACCAACAGCACTACCGACCATTTGACCAGCATTTACAAATATATTCTTAACAGTAGACCATACACCGCTGAAGAATGATCCTATAGAACTAAATGCATTCTTAACCGCATTATATGCACTAGTGAAAATATTTCCAAACCAACTAGCAACGTTGCTAAGTGCATTTGTTACATCGTTCCATCTTGCTCCAAAACCAAGAGCCTAATGAGTTTAAATATACCTGTCAGACCATCCAAGCACTTCTGGAATTTATCCTTAAACCATTGACTTATAGGAGATAGAATATTTTTAACCTCAGTCCATCTTTTCACTGAACCATTGACCTATTATTTTAAATATATTCGTTAGATTATCCCAAGCATTTTGGAATTTTTCTTTAAACCAATCAGCTAGTGGAGATAAAAATGTTTTTGACTTCATTCCACCTTTCACTAAACCATTGACCTATCACACTAAATATATTTGTTAAACCGTCCCACGCTTGTTGGAATTTCTCGCTAAACCACTGACCTACTGGTTGAAAATCGCTTTAACAGCTTCCCATTTTTCAGAGAACCATTCTCAATGCTTTACTCCACGCTTCTTTTATACCTTCCCAAGCTTGATTAACCCAATCTTTTATAGCGTTCCAAACTTTTTCAGCATAAGCTTTTATCTCATCCCAGTGAGCATATAAATACTCAATTGTGATTACCGCTGCAATACCTAAAGCAATAAGTGTTAACGGAGAGTTAAAAATGCAAATACTCCACCTAACACTGTTGTCACCCCCAGTAAGTATTGTTTCAACGACTGTTAAGGCCGTAAATGCACCTGATAGTAACATACTAGCACCAGAAATGGCTGATAATGTTGCGGCTATTGCCGAAAGCACCTTTCAATACCATCAATGCCGTTGCAAAACTACCGACTGCCACAACGACTCGCTTCTATAGTCGTTTTTGATGTTCTTTACACCAGTCCCCAAAATCTTTTTACCACATCCATTAGTTCTTCCCACCATTTAGAAACAGTTTTTAGTGCTTCTAGTAAGGTTTCTCCTAAGATTTTTAACTATTTTCCTAAAGAACCTGTAGCTAATTCAGATAATAGCTTTTCCTACTGGAACAGTACATTCTCCCACAAATCTTTTAAAACATCGAAAAACAACACCAATTTGCTTCACCTGTTTTTTCCATAGCTGGTTTTATATAATCTCTATATACATCATGAAATTTTTCTCCCAACTCTTTTAAAACTGGGTTTTATATGATTATTCCATGCATTAGATAATGTTGTTACAATTTCTGATATACCTTTTAAAGAAACTGTCAATAAACGGTTTTTATATGGTTGTCGTATACATCATTAAATATTTTAAAAGCATCTCTTACAGCTTCTTTAAATGTCTCAAAGAAAGGTTTTACACATCTAACATGCTAATGAAAGCATCTGTAATAGGGTTGAGAATTTTCTCTAATTACACGTTCAATACCGCCTAATAAATCTACCAAGTTTCAATCCAACATCAACAACACCCATTCCAGCATAAGTTAATGTCGAAATTATATTAGCTCCAATATCTGTTGAAGTTGACTTGTTATTGTGTCATAGAAAAATATTTGAAATATCAGCGGCAATATTACCAATACTACCTACTATATCCCCATTTCTAAGAAACTTCATAAGCTCAACTTTTTATGTCAAGTCTAGTTTCCCTGCAACGATTTATTAAGACTTTCAGCAATAAATACGGCTATTCCTAATATAACGTTAGCTAACGCCGCTGTTGTTTGTCCTAATGCAAATGCTAGTCGTTCTAAGAATGTTCCGGCCGTTCGTGCAACTAAACCATCACCAAATATTATTTCTAATGACTCTTTAATACCCATAAGTGATTTTTAGTTGCTCAATACCTTCTTCTCTAAAAGTAAGTTTCCAACCAAGACTAAACAAGTTTTTAAATGTTCCGAAGAAAAGCTAATAAAGGTTTAAGATTTTTCAAGAGTCCATCAAACATAGTATTATATTGAGTACCTCTGTCAGAAATATCTATATCAGGTAAAATATCTTTACCCTCCCAGCTCCTTTTTCCTTTACCGCCTTTACCTCCTCCGCCACCTCCAGAACCTCAGAGTCGTCATCAGAGTCATCATTTTTATTTAATAGGTTAATTTCATCAAATCCCCATTAAACCACGTAGTTCTTTTACTGCTTTTTTAGCGGCTTTACCTGCTTTTCCTACATTGTCAGCTAGGTTGCTAGCACCTCCGCCAGCGTCATCTAAATTATCAGCTAAATCTCCAGCCGCATTTCCCTGCACCTTGTAAGCCTTGGGTAGCATTATTTACAGCCCCTGCAACTCCATCAGTACTACTTACTTTCTTATCGAATAGTAATTGAATAAATTCGGCCAACTTCGCTGTTGCTGTTCGAATAACACTAGCAAAAGCATTTTAAAATAGGCATAATAGCATTAATTATAGGTAAAAACGCATTACCGATATTTAACGCTGAATCTTTCATCAAAAGCTTTAAACGTTGATATTCTGTTATTAACGTTATCTTGTAATGTATCTCCATAGCGTTTTGTTGCTTGTTCTAAAATTGCCATCAACCTTATTTGTTGTTGGGTTTGGAAGTCTAATTGTTGCCAACTTTGACCATTAGCGAACTTCTTAAACGCTTCAGTACTTTCAATCATACTAACGTTAACCATTACCCCTAAGTCTTCAATAGCTTCAGTATTCCCAAACAAACCGCTTCGGATACGTTCCATAACGTCAGTCATAGTTCGTCCTGTTCCCTGTGCAATGATTGAAGATGTTTCTAACAATTTAGCTGTATAACCTGCTAATTTATCCTGATTTTTAATGAAACCAGCCAGTATATTTCCATAGGTTGATCCGTATTTTTATAGCCTCAGCCTTACCTCATATTAAAAGCTAATGCATTATTTTTCAGCCCATTTTAGCCTGAGAACTTTCACCCATAAGCCGTTGAATTTGGTTCATAGAAGCCTGAACTTCTAACGCTGTTTGAACTGAATATTTACCTAATTGATACAACTCTCTAGCTAATATACCTAAAAGCGGCTACTTTTGCTAAGCTTGAAAAACATATTTTTAACCCGCTAAAGCTTTATTTCTTACGTTATTAGTTGATTGAGTTATTGCTATTCTCCATTTCTTTCATTTTTGTTGAAATGGTTTCAATTCAGCGTTAATCACGACTTTTAATTCTTCTAATGTTGCCATTTGTTCCTCCTTTCATAGGTAAAATAAAAAGCCAATCATTATAGATTGACTTTAACTTTAATTATTTTCAATGATATCCGACTGCTAGAGATTATAGCATATTATTAGCCCTTTGAGAATTAAACCTCATTGCAAAATTCTCTCATTCGTTCCTTATGTAATTCTAATTCATACTCGATACGTTTTTCTCGATTTCTTCTTTTTCTTTCTCGAAAAACATAGTCAGAGCACAATTCCATAATTCGGGCGGTTTAGCGTCTTTTACTTAACATGGGTGCTAACCATTCCAACAACACTTTTAGCCAAATAATAATCACGGATATATTCATTTTTCTGTTAAATTCTAATACACGATTTCTACCATCAATAATATCTGTTATTTCTTGTATTGAATATTCCCCAAAAATAAAGTAGGAGTTATACCTACATCAAGTGCGATAGGGTACAACTCCCCAATATATTCAGTCATAGTTTCTATTATTTTAGAACTTTGACTTTCTTTCCTTTCTTCTCTTCCTTCGGAATAAAACCCGAGTCTTGCATTAACGGAATTAATACTTCCATTAATAAATCCATTTGATCGTGTCCTTCGTCTAAATATTCGTCAAAAATATTCATTACATCATCAAATTTCAACCCATGTTGATATTTTTTGTAATAGCACCATGAAACACGTATAACATAGTTTTAGTGGAGGTAACGAAATCATCATTAAAATTAAAGATTTTAACAATATTTACCCTAAATTCTCCTCTAGTTTACATACTGCTGATGTTGTTAATTTTAGTTTATATTCTTCTTTACCTACTTGCCAAGTTGTATATGGTTTCTTTGTCATCTATGTTAATTTCCTTTCTTACATTGTTACAGAAGCGTCTGCGAATACTAAATCTGACTGTAAAGCAACTTTAAGTGTAAATTCAATAACACCATTTACACCACCACCGCCAAGTTTTACTAAACTTGACCGCTAAATGTTACTGTTGTCCCATCTGGGTATGTTTGTTTAAAGTTAAGAACTTTTTTAGCGTCCATAGCTTTACGTAATACTCTAAATGGTGAAGTCGCTGATTTATTTTCATACTTGAATTTGTATTCTAGTTCCCCAGCGTCGCCGATTCTAACTCATATTGTTTTACAGTATCAGCTAGTGTTGTATTCTCTACTTTCTCAGGTTCAACCCCAAGTTCAGGTACTTCTTTAAGCCCTGTTAATAGAGTATAACCACTTGTTGATTCACTATATTCTAATTTAATTCCATTTGCTAACATATTAGCCCTCCATTCTATATTGATAAACTATATTTGTATCAGGGATCGTATATCCTCAAACCTCATTACTTTGTGTCTTAAATTGCTTGGGTCTGGCATATCTTGTGCCATAGTTCGTTTCAACCCTAAAGAACTAAATACTTTATCTACTTCTACGGCTACGTTGAAAGTACTTTCCTTATCGAAAATATCGACTTTGTAACGTAAATAAGTAGTCTCTTCTACTCCATTATCTAACCATTCATGAGGTTTATTCTCCTCTTCTAAATAAATTACAACAGGGAATGTCTCCCCAATCAGCTGGGTATGTATCTGTTACGTTTGTCGCTATTTTTAGATAACTCCTTATATATTAACGGTTTAACATTAATCATTTTATTATCTCCTTCAATTTCCTACTTAAATACTTTTTCCATTTCAGCTAAAACTTTAGCCCTATTATTTTTCAATGCCGGGTACATAAACGGTTGTGCCGCTTGTCCCTCAGTCTTATAGAACTTACCAACGGGCGTATCTATGGTGAAAAAATTATAAGCTGATAAGTAACCACCCTCAACCATACTCCATTGAAACCACCAAGGAGTATTTCTGTAAGATGGTCTAACATTTGGACTTATTCCACCATGATTACTAGCTCCTACACTACCTGTTCCAAACTCAACAAATGCAGCTGACGGCTCGTTAGTATATACAGAACCCTTCAAACCATCAACCTTTGTTCTTATGCTGTTTCTAGTTCGTCCAGAGTTAGTTGGCGCTAATAACTCGGCTTCAGATTGAACTATTTTAGTTCCTCTACTGACTCCAGCTTTTATAATTTGTTCTCCTGCTGTTCCACCTATTCTATGGATCTTATTAATCAATCTGCTTACATTTTTGTATTTCAGTCAAAGTTTTAACTCCACTAATTTGTGAAATGTATATTTTTAATAGATACTACTTCATAGTTAGGTGTCTCGCTGTTGATACAAATTCCATCACGCTCATTTATTTCAGTAGTACGTTCTATTAGCATATTTAACATATAATTTAATTTTTCACCGTATACTTGAGCGAATACGTCCTGAAGCTGGATATATTTCAGCATTAACAATATACAGAGTTTTTCTTCATATCCTTAAAAACGTACCCCTTCGTCGTTAGTTTTAACTAAGTATTTAAATCTCTTGTAAGGTTTCAGTCTGTTCCTTTTCAAACGCACGACCCGAACACCTCGCTAACCTGTAAGAAGATAAAGTATTTTTGATATGTGAGGGTAAGTCATCACGATAAACAATAGCTATCCGCCTTCAGTTCTTGACGCTTCGCCCTCGCTACCTTGTTTGATTGAACATTTCTACCGCTATTTCTAACGCTATACGTTCTAATTCAGGAGTTAAACTCTCCTGTTAGTTTCTGCTAATACTATATTATTAGCCCTATAGCAAAAGAGAAAGGACTTTTACGTCACTTTCTCCAGTTAATAGTTCTAATTCATTAAGCATAGAAACCTCCTATTCTTTTGTTACTACTGTTTTACTAGTCTTTTCATCTTCGAGTATTAGCTGAGTAGTTTCTTCTGTTAATTCTTCAAGATATAATTCAAAGCCACCTTGTTGTTCTAACGCTACTTTAATTTCTTCTAATCTTTTACCAGTAACATCAAAAACTTCTCCAGCATAATAAGTCTGTGATGTTTTCGTATCGAAATTGGATTTTTGACTAAAAATTTCATATAAAAACCCCCTCCTATAGTTCAGCTGTTACTGTAATTTTAACAACTTTTAGCATTTTTGTAAGTAAACCCCATAATGGCGGTCAGCTGTAATTACAGTAGTTTTATTAACAATATTTCTATCAAATTCTGTTAACACATCACGTTTCAATAATACTTTGAACGCTTTAGTATCGACTTCTTCATTTAGACTAGTTTGAATTAAAAATGCTTCGTTTTCTTGGCATTTTTCTAGAACGTACAACATTAGTACTTTAACACTTCTCCGTATGTTCCTTACCACTCTATCAGTACCAACGAGTACCTGTTAACCATTCTTTAGCAGCGTTTAATCTTAGTTTAGAAAGCTGCTTTAGAGTGACTAAATTAAGACATAAACAGCGTCATTTTCATTTTCAAAGATATCTTGTGCATTTGATAAATCTTCTACTTTAAAAACCACTCTTAGTTGTGTATGTTTGAGTTGCTGTTTTAGCCGCTTCTAATACATCATTATCAACTTTTTGGTCAATAGACTTAGTAATTTGTCTTAGCTGTATTAATTGGGTCTCTAACCCTCCTAATACTGACTCATCTGTAAGTTCTACCTTTACCAGCCTTTTTAATTGTCATTTCTGTTGATTTTTACCTAATTTAGCAAAGTGGAATTGCTGTTCCCTCTGCTACGTCTTCAGCATCCCCAATGTAATTCCATTGCGGTACTGTTAATGTTGTCCCAGGTTGTCCCCTACTAATGTTGTATCTACCTCAGCTAATGGAGAAAATACGAGTGATTTACCTACTGTTTCATTTAACATTTCTGCTACTACTTGCAGTCAAATACATCCGTCATCATTGTTACATTGCCATATTAATTATTGTCCTTTCATTACTCTATTATATTCATCTAGATTTTTGTTTTCGAAATCTAGTCTTTCTTAGTATTTCATTTTTGTTAATGTTTCTTTCGTAATACCATTTGAATTTTGAGGTGCTTTTGTTAGTGGTTGAGTACCTTTTAATTTCTCAGAAATACCCTTTTTAGACTGCTTGTTCCCACTGTTTGCCAATCGCCTCTAATTGAAGCTTTAACCGTGTCAGCGTCGGTTAAATCAATAACCTCAGCTCAAATCAACAGGTAAACCACGTTCGTTTTAAAATTGACTTAGCTTCGCCATTAATTCACGTTCGCTATTTCTTGCTCACGCTTATCAAGTTCAGCTTGTCGTTTATCTTGATTATATTTTTGTTTTTCATCTGCATTCATGAGATTTAAGTTTCTTAGCTTCACTTTGTTCAGCTTCTTGTTCTTTTTCCATTTAGCAAACTTCTTATTAATAATCTCGTCTACTTCAGCGTCACTATATTTCTTGTCGTTGGGTTGTTCTTTAGTTGGTTCAGCTGTTACCTTCTCTTTTTCAACCGTTTCGACATTATTTAATTCTTGTTCCATGTTTGAACCTCCCTATTAAAGTCGTCCCCGACTATTATTCCATACAGTTTTATACCTTAAATGCTTGGGTATAATAAAAGACAGTTTAACGTCATATCTAGGACAGTTTTAATAAAATTAAACATTATTATTGTTTATCAACATATTTCTTATACCATTCGTTATAACTCATATTTCCCGGTATAATTATATTTTGCCTGTTTGGGTCTCTAGCCCTTCTAGATAGTTCTGATAAGTTTTCAGTATCAAGTACTGGTATTGTCGTTGACCTACAGAAGGGGTGTAATGGTGGGAAGTTAACTCCAACTTGCCTTTTAGATACATCATACACTTTATAATCATGTCACAGCAAATATGAGATGTTCTATTATCCAACACAGCCACAAACCTATATTTTTCTATATCGGCTTCAACATAGCTTAAAGCTTCCATTTCATTATTAATATACGCTGTTTCTGTCCTTACTAATCGTTTTAGCCTTAAACTCTCCAACATTAAATCTATTAGATATCTCATCAATTACTAGTTTCTCGCTTTTTCCAGTAAGTACAGCGTGTTACTTCATCTCTTAAAGTGTTTGATAATTCTGTTGCATTATCCCACACTCTATCTCTATAGTTTTTATTCTCCCATGGTACTGCTAATAGTTTTTCAACTAATTTCTATCTAACTCATTAAAACTAAAGCCTATACCAGTTTGCGTTTGAATTTGATGAATACTACCATAATACGCATTTTTGCAACTTCCTTATATAGGTCAGTTGTTTTTCTTAACTCATTTCTAGCGATATATCTCTGTACATTATCAATTTCATCCTAATAGCTTTTGAAATCTATTAATACGGGAAACATAAGTTACACTACTCAACATTTCAATAGTTTGTTTAATTTTAGAGCGTGCTTGGTAATAAGGATAAAGCTGGAATTAACTTCTTGTTCTTTTGCCCTCATTATTTTAATAACTTGTTCACTTCCTTTTTAGAAAGCCCGTATTCAGCTTTGAAATTTATTAAATATACCCTAATACTCTTTTCAACATGCTTTCTAGAGTGGTTATATACCTTTGATATTTCATCAAACGTAACATCAGCCTTTACCAATCTGAGAGTGTATCATTTCAGCTTTTCTATATTTCCCAGTACTCGTTGTTCTTCTTGTTCATCTACTTCATCACCTACTGGCGTATTGTGTATATGTTCTCCACCTGTTAATAATAATTGATTTTGTACTATATTCTCTTGTCTCTCTTCATTTACTTTCTCAATTTCACCCATAGGATGCTTCTACGAATGGAATTTGACTTAATAACGTTTCTTGACTTACTTTGCCATCTAAATTACTCACTATTTGAGATATTTCTAACAAGTTCTTAGGTAAACTACGGCTAAAAATGAGGTATTATACTGTTAGCGTCAATTGCTATTTGTGTTAGCCCTAAATAATTAGCAAATAGTTTTAATTCGTTTTTCAAGCCTATAACATAATATCTGCTTAATTTTAGTTATCATCTCTAAACCTAACAACTTAAACTCCATTGCAACGCCCTGAACTATTCAGCGAAATTCTCATCAGTTAAATTAGGAATATGGCTAAAAGTATATATCTTGCTTAACAGCGTTTCTTAGCGTTTCTACTTCATTTTCATTCAATGTTTACTTAAATATTCCGCTCGTGCTTCAGGGTGTAATTCTAGTAGTTTATGTTCTGCTAACGACTCCATAGCTTTTATAGATTCTTCTTCATCATCTCCAAGCCTTGCACCATATAGAACTAATATACTATCAATAAATTGTTCCTTGTCATTAATTCTATTAGCTGTTAATGAATTATAGCTATCAATCAACCCTATTTGTTGTTCAAAATCACCTATTGAATATTTATTATTTTTTATATTCGATAATAGGAATATCACCATATTATGAGGTATAGGCTTTTCAGAAATAACACCTTTTTCTTTTGACCTTCTAAAACTATAGAGTAAACAAACTGTTTTAGTCATAATAACCACTTGATATGTTTCAGTGTCAGCCTTATTTTCTTCTCGTTTAAAGTAATAAACCCCAAATAACGGTTTGTTGTTCTATACTATCATCATATACTATAAATGTATTCTCTACTTCAAGGCTTTTTATATCTAAAAATATTTTCATTTTCTCTAGCATATACATATTCATAAGCAACACCATAAATTTGCCATATCTAACGCATTATCATGGTCTGATTCATCTACCTCAGCATTGTCAAACGCTATTAATAATTCATCAATATCAGTATCTTCAGAATTACTATAAGATATTATATTTCCCGATGAAATAACCTGTTGAAAGTATCAGCTATATCTTTAGCATGATTACATACAGGCTTATAATTAGGTTTTATTTTTGCACGCTGTTTACTTAATATATCATGCTCACCTAAATAATATTTCTTAAGTTTCTTAAATCGTGGTATCTGTTTTTCGTGTTCTCTTATTAGTTTAACGACTAACTCTTTCTTGATGTTCTTTTCATCGAACTCAACTCTAGGATAAGTTAATAATTGCATTTATACTCCTTTCTAAAGTCCTAAACGGGCTTTATTTAACACTTTCAGCTGTTTGTCTGTTCATATAGCTATATAGCATATCTTAACGAGTCTAACACATCATCAAATTGTTTAATTGTGTCCCCTGTCTTTTTCATCCCATATATATTGTATATCTCTTCTTTAAATCTTTTAACATTAGAATTAATAAAAAGGCTATCTTTTTAAATAACCTTGCTACTTGTTCTATTCCTGCTAATCTTTCTTTATTCGCATTAACTGAATTAAGTCTTTCACGATAAAATCTATCTACGTGTTCAGGTCTAGCACTATCGCAATAAAGGTAATGTTTCCGTGCCTTGCTTTTTATCTCTTTAGCAATTTCAACCCAATCATCTATCTCCTTAAATTGATAAGCATGTTCTTCTAACAAATAGAATTTACCATCAACACTTTCACCCATTACAACTATTGATCCATAGTGACTATAACTGATCAACTCCAGCGAATTTCTTTTTAAACGTTATATTTGAATAATCGTCAAAATAATGTTTATTTCTATCAAAATCACTATATACGACACCCTTCACCAGTTACCCATAACCCTTCTATATCTCTATCGTAAAACATACCAGAAGGCGTTGATTCTTTGATATTCTTAATATATCGTTCTGATAAAAATGTATTATCATCTAATCTAAAATGATATGATATAATATTTTTCGCTTATCGCTATCAATATATTCTTTTTCAACCAATGTTCCGGGTTATCTGGGTTGGTGTCAAATACTATCCTTGCTCCATCTCCTGAACAACGTGAGATAATTTCTTTAAATACCGTTTCATTTGCCAATGAAGCCTCGTTTATATAAGCCCCAAAGGCTGTCATACCACGAATTCCACCAAGTCCCAGCAATAGTCCCTGTAAAAAGCCTGTACGACCTTAACACCAAACAAAAGTAAATGAATTGTGTTTTATCAAATTTAATATCTAATTGATATCTGTGTATATTTCCTGTAAGATGTTATTTTTGAATTGTCTTACTCGATACTCCCCGCTAGAAAATATACATAGGCTCTTTTAATATTTTAACTTATCAGCTATCATTCTAACATGCCTTAATTCACGTAAGAAAATATCATTATTAATAACTGTCTTACCCGTTCTTTTTAGCTCCATGAAGTCCTAATATAAAAATCACTAGTGTTTGTTCGCTTTTAAGATTTCAATTTGTTTAGGTGTGTATAACTATTTAAATTCATTAATCTCACCATCCACTTTATCGAATAATTCTGCTATCTTATCTTCTTGACTAGTACTTGTTTTTAATTCAGCTTCAGCCTTAGACTTGTTGGGTAATAAGCTTAGTTCTTGCTTGCTGTTCTGCAATGTCATATTTATCTTTAGCATTTGTTACTCTTCATATCCTTCAAAAAGGCTCTTACATTTCCACTAGCGGCTTGTTGAAACATTTGTACAGCTAATAACATTTCATTTGTTGGATCAAGTCCTAAACTTTCAAAGCGTGCCTTTTGATTTCTCGCTAGATACATCAGCAGCAAGTATTATTTCCATTGCTTTCTTTAAGTCAGCCTTTCGTTTCCGTGCTTTACCACTAGCCTTACCGCCTTTAGATGTGATTTCAGAACGTTCAGCAGGAGTACAGTGTTAATAGGCTTTAAATTCTCTAAAGCTTTTACATCCCAAAATCAATCACCTCTTTCTCTAATATAGATTATATGTTTTTAGAGCCTTATATTTTTCTCTTAAGAATTGAAGCTTTTCGTACGCTTTTTGTCATCTCGTCCCTCTCTTTGTAAGATTACCCATTAATCTAGCGTATCTAGTTTGACTATACCTTTTTGTTCGAATTGGCCTCTTTTATCTATCCCTTTACCTTGTTTTAATTTCTCTCTTCGTTCCTTAAACTTCTTTCTACTCTTAATCTATGTCTTGCTGCTCGTTTTTAACGTCGTTTGTTTTCAGCACTTAATTTATTAGAATTACTACCAAGTTTATAACTGTTAGTCTTTTTAACAGCAATTACCGTGTGTTTTTGTACTTTTATTCTTAGTTCTACCTGAGACTTGCTCCTCTCTACCATCTTTGTCACTCCTTTCAAGGCATAAAAAGAACACCTATAAAAATAGATGTCTGATAAACGTAATAGCCAGGTTTCAACCTGAGCCTCCTCCATCAAGGCGTACTCACTCTATACTACTCCTTACGTTTATCCTTATTATACCATACTATCTCTTATCTTTCCACGCCTTATCTATGAATTTAATAAGTCTTTTGTATTGGGTTTTGTGCCACCTTTTTAGATACTTCATACTCTAGAATGATAATAACCGTGATGTACGTGTGGTTTCATCCCTTTATGCAAATGATCCAAATCTACTTTGTTTATTCCCTTTTTATTTTTCTTATCAAAATAAACTGCGTTTTTCAATGTGTTTTTTATTCTTGTCTACTAACACATAAACACGCCCTCGTCGTCATGGTTTCCATAGGTGCCTTTTGCGAACCTTTACCATTCATACTTATAAATTTAATATTACTAACTTTATGTAACGTCTTATACTCCGTCCCTTACTTCTTGCTTGCTTACTAATTCAGCGCTTGCACCTCTGCCTGCCCATTATGGCACCTTCTTTCATACGTTCAGTAACTGCATTTTCTATATAAATTGCCTCTGTGTCCATATAATCAAACTCTATCTTACCACCCGTATGCAATTAATCGCATAGGTTGAAGTCTTTTTAACATCTCCTTAACTCCTGCTTGCCATATCTTCATAGCGTTACTATCTCTTTTAACTCCAATAGTTGAGATAGATAATGTTGAAAATTTAGGTAAGCCATCAAAACAAAAGTTAAAACTATTTTGATCCGCCCACGTAACAGTTGGTACTGTAAGCCCATAATCTTGCATTATCTGACCAGTTAAACGGCTATAAACATTCCATACCATCATAGCAACTGGCATATCTAGATGCAAGCTAAAGTCAGGAGTGAGCACACAATCAAATTGTTTTAGCTTATCAATATAATATTCTGGGCGTTGCCAAATTCTTTCAAATTGATAATCATCTAAATAAAAGTGTACACCTTTACTATAATCAGGCTTGTTTAACACGTAATTAAAGCCCTGTAAGTCATTTACTGTATGATTAACCGCCGTTAACGTTGGCATTTGATAGAAACCACTCACGGCTTTCATCACAAATCAAATAAGTTGTACTGTTCAATTGTCGTGTCTCATGATGTTCTTTTTCTTCTTCATCTATAATTTCATTATCAGTATTATCAGCAGCAATTCAATAGGTTCAAATTCTAAACCAAAAGTTACTCATATCTAAAGTAATATCTTGCATTTCAGGTTTTCATCTCACTGTCAAAACCTGTCGTAAGATTAGTTGAGTTGTCGCTAATATATAACCTCTCTCTCTTCATCAGTAAAGATGTGATAATCGAACAAAGGCACTTCATCAAGTCCTAATAGCTTAGCAGCTTCATAACGACCATGACCAGATAAAATCATATTATTTTTCATCAATTTCAATAGGGTCATTAAAGCCAAACTCCTCAATTGAATTAACAATCTGTCTAATCTGTTTCTTTGTATGTATTTTGGCGTTATTCTTATATTCAATTGGTTCTGATGCTTTAATTTTATCTTTGTTCAATCATTGTTCATCCTTTCTTTACAAAATAAAAAAGCTGCCGTTAAAGGTACTTCCGTAAGTTAGTGATTATGTTATATTAACAAAAGAGACTGCAGTTCAAATGATGCGCATGCCATTATACTATAAATATAAAATACGTGTATATATATTACGATATATTAGAACTATTTTAAAAATATTTTAAAAATCTCATCGAGTGCCGATCAGGAATATATATTTCTGATAATGCTTCAGTGTGATACTTTAATCTCGTGTTTGGCTTATATCCATTTTTCTTTTTCAGTATGATCACTATACCATCTAATATATCTCATTATAAGCAGATGTTTTATATTTTGTGTTCTCCACGTTCATAATTAAATCTAACACTTCTTCTTTCATCTCAGTCAATTCAATAATAGCATTTTACAATTTCTGAATATACTATCAACCCTATCTATCATAGCTTCCCAGCTTGATTTTATTACCACTGCTGACTTGTTCTTTCGAGATAATCAATAGCCTTTACTCTAGTCTTTCTTGATTCTTCATCTTTGATTTGCTCGCTTTCAACTCTTGAATACTATCCTCTAAATCTCTATTACGTTCTAAATATCTAATCTATAAGCAATTCGTTCTCTCTTACTCTCATTAGACAACTCCTTTATAAGTGAAAATTAATATATGTAGATACTATCGTGACACTGTCAACGACACTATAATACATATGGTCCGAATAGCCAACCTGCTATTGTACCTAACATTCTTCATCCTCCTCTATCTTAATCAATAAATATGTATTTCTATCTTTATATCTCTTATTTCCGTAAGTATAAAGTCTCAATTCTTTTGTTGGTAAATTCCGCCATTTCTTTCATTGTTTCGACAAATATCAATTCATCCCCATAATACAAAGCGTAATCCTTCTCAATATTAGCCAGTTTTTCATCCTCAAACTTATCTAATTTCCTTGTTTTGTTGAAAATACCTCTTTCAATTTCCTCTCCGAATTCTCTGATAAGTTCGTAACATAGTTCTTCTGACTTAAATACAAGGTAGTTTAGAAAAATAATTAAAAGACCATGTGTACGCAATTTCAAATCCTCTTGTTTCGTGAATATCTTCAATATATTTGTTTCCACAATTTTCCCAATCTGGGTGTCCAATCCCCGTTATATTCTTTCGCCCAATCATTTATCCTTTTAAGTAGTAAAAACTCCAATCGCTTTTGTATAGCCTCTTCTCTCGTCTTATACAACATACCGAATGAATAAGCATTAACTATATCCATTTTATCATCGTCATATAATATTTCTCTTATAGCACTCGTTGTAATATCATTATAGAATAACAACGTTCCATTTTCCAGGTGTTTCAATTCATATCGTTCTTTGACATTAACGAGGTTTTCTTCCTTTTGATCCTCTTCAAACTCATGCTCTCCTATAACGCTTTTAATTTAATATATCTATCTTTGTTGGGCTTTGTCTCTCCCTTTCTCCATTGAGTAATATTCCTGTACTTTTTAACACCTAATTCAACCGCTAATAACGTGTCATTTAAATTATAATACTCCTAACTGCTTTCATCATCTCTGCTACTGTTTCCATCTAGTTTTCCTCCTTTTATTAATTTCATAAAAATAACAACAAATACATTAATGTAATTATCAATGTTGTACTTAAGATTATACAAATTATGTAATAGAACATCTGTTATAAACATTATTTTCAATTCCATATACTACCTCTTTTCTAAATCTACTAATACCAAACATTATATAACTATCAACATAAAATAATGTGTAATGCATCCCATAACTTATCTCAATTTCAATTACCACCATTAACTTTAACAAACACCTTTATTATTTCATTCCCAACAAGTCAACACCTCTCGTGCTATTTCTATTGTTTTTGAAGTATGGTAGTTTCGAGAATTTCTCCGATATCCAACACAAATCTATTCTTAATCTTTCACTACCCATACTGTGGTCATAATAAATATAATATTTATTTTTCATTAATATCCTCCAATCAGGCACCCATCCATCATTGTGAATCTTCGCCCATTTCTTTATCTGAATAGTAATCCTGTTCTTTTTAGATGTTCAAGCTTCTTCTTTAGTTTCAAGTAATCACCATTTTGAGATAAAGGTTTTGTCTCTCGCATCATTTCCATCAAATATAACTCTATGTGTTCTGTTCTCGCCATAATCTATAGAGCAAAATTCTTTCCCATTCTGGTAACTCCACTTCAAAGGTGTTTTAACAGGTGCTAATCCTTTTTCTTCTTGCAAAGTCAACCAACTTAGTTTTAATCCAATCTATTGCACTTCTAATTGTTCAATCTGTTGTTGTAATTCTTTATAGTTCATTAGTTTCCACCTCTTCATAAGTAAAATATTCAATCTCATTCGCATTAATCACTTCACGATCTCCTAAATTTTTGAAAGTGACTTTCACTTCTAGCAAAGCAGGTATCAAATAACCAATCTAACTCAACACCACTAACCACTAACTTTATTCTCTGCCACTTCTAAATACTATTTTTCAAATTAAAAATCTACACTTTCGTTCATTTCTAGTCCTCCATTAATCTAAATATCAAATTCAAAATCACAATAATCAGCTTTATAAATTCCACCGCACTCAAAAAGAAATAATCGTTTGCTATTTCTTTTAAATCTTCTTCTGAAAGTTCCTCTATATCAAAATCTTCACTTACCGGCACGTCAAAGCTTTACTTTCATTTCAACGTTTAAACATTTTTGTTCATCCATATTTTATTCCTCCCTACTCGTCCAATTCACCGTTATATTCTGGTAACTCCATCCAGTAAATAACATCATTTATCAGTATTTTCAAAAACCTAATTCATCATCAAATTTCTATCCACGTGTCAGTATGTATCAACAAATTCTCCAGAAGACAAAGGGTAGTATCTAGTACTTCTTCTCCAATATCTGGTATACGTTCCATCCCACATAAAATCATATTTATCTCCATAAATTTCCACTTCGTCTTCAGTCATCTTTCTCGTTGTTAATTTATGCCATTTCATATACCGCACCTCCTAATCGTTGTGTAAAACAATATCGCTTGAATGTCCTAAATATTGTTTTCCATTTTTAATTTAACCTTTACGGTATCTTTATTGTTGTGAGATAGTCCATTCTTCTACCTCTCCAGTAACTATTTCATTGTTGGGGAACTTTATTACTGCCCTTTTTGTAAAAATCTTTACCCTCAGCTTTATCTTCTTTAAAAAGACTTAAACCTAAACCGAAAATAATTAATAATATACCTATAAAAAGTATCTGGTCTATATTTTTCCTTAAACCATTTCATTATCTAACCTCCAATAAATCTTTATTTTTCGTAAATGTTACCAATTACTACATAATCATCCGTATTCATTAATCTCCTAACATAAATTCCATCAGTTGTTAGGATATAAGATTCTTCTTCTCCATCTCAACTAAAGTTTTTCTAATATAATATATATTTGTTTTCTCCTTGATACTCTAATATATCTCCTGTATGAATATAATTATCGTTCTTATCTCTATATCCAGTATTGTAAATAAATTCAACTTCATCAAAAATCGAGTGACATATATTCATCACTTATTCCATCATCAAAAATATACTACGTTTATATCAAAATAATTTCTACCATCAAATATCTTATTATATTTCTTAACATACACTTTCGAGTTTGTTTCATTTTCTTACCTCCTACATACTAAATAAACTGTATATTTGATATGCTGTAAATCATCGTTACAAATATCAATATGATGCTTAATATAATAATTAAATTTCTTTCTCCTATACGTTCTATAAAGTTATCAACTTTACAATATACTTTATTAAGTTCTTCTTTTTATTACATCCCTTTCTTCAATCATTACAGTTGATATTGAGTGATCGCATACGGATAATCATAACAACACATTATTTCTTCTGTATCGTCAGACATAGAACGTTATATTTGAAATAGTGATTTTCAAATTTTTGTTTCTCACTATTCCGTGTTTTACTTTGTAATAAGCTTCTTCTAAAAGCCATAAGATCGTCCAAAATCAATTGAAGTTTCTAAAAATTCACCATAACCAAAATTTTATTCTAACTGAGACTCATTGTTTTATTTCTCCTATATGTACAGTGCTATTACAACAGTCTCAAAACCCTCTCCTCGACCTTCTTCATAATGTTTAAGCCTTGTTCCATTTTTATATATCCTGATGTCGATAACATGTTCGTTCTCTCTTAAATAATTTGAGATAAAATCATTAATTACATCACCTATAGATTCAATACCTCTTTGCATCGTTAATACTCTTTTAATCATTATTTATCCTCCGTAACTCCTAACTTTTCCAATTCTTCAGCCAATTCTCTCTACTAATTCCTAATAGCAATTGTATAGCTTTGGTTTTGTGTTCCCCCTTTAATGTTACTTCATTAAACCTGGTGCATACCACTTCAAAGTTCTTTCAGTTTTGAACATCCATTATTAAACTATCCAAATATTTCATCCAATAAGTCATTAGCTTCTCTTAAATTCTGTAAAATTCATTTTAAAAATCCAACCTTTCTAACTCTTTTTATAAAATATCTTAAAATTCTATAAACTTTATTTTCTCTTGTTCCTTTCAATTTGAATACAAAAGTTATTTTTCATACTTAAAATGGTTAAGTTGGTAAGCAATTTTGTATCCTTTATAATCAATAAAAATAGTGTCCGTATCTTTTAATTTTTGCTACTTTAGTCATTACCCGTCGATCTCCTTCAACTGCTTAAACATCTGTAATTCTCTTATTCTTTCCTTTTGTTTGCTGGATAGTCCTTTCTTTGACTATATTGTCATTAGAAAGTTCTTCTATCGTGTTGCTTGATACATATACTCCTAGTATTAATCCTGCTGTGAACATTGCTAACAACATTGATAATGTGATTAGTATTATTTCTATGTTATCCCAAACTTTTTAAAACATCTTTTTACCTCTCATATTATTTACCCCAAATATAATTTATAACTTGATAAAGTATGTAGATATTACCAGCCAATTCAAAATAGTTAAATTCATTTTTAATTTTGAAAATAATTCATAATGAAATTCCTTTTAAAAATTCATCATGTACAAAGTTTCCTTCTCTAAGATAAATATCCTTCTTTTTAAATCTTTTATTTTTCGTCCATTTTTATCCTCCAATTCCGTTCATTTCAGCTATTTTTTAGTTAGTTCGCTTGCTTGTAGTCTAACATTTTTAACTTGTTCTTCTAATCGAGCATTCTTTAGCCTTAATTCGATGTTTTTTCCTGTTGCAAATTATGTTGCTCCTTTAAGTCCATAGTTAACGTTACAGCCAACCACTACTATTACAAAAACCAGCTATAATCACTCTTATTAACATTTCTTAATCTCCTATTTGATTTGCATTCAATCCTAATGCATTAGCTATTTTTCTAATACTATTTCTACTACCTTTGCCATTCCCGGTACGTATTAAATTAATAGTTGTTGGGCTAACTCCACTCATTTTAGCTAATTTTCTTATTAGTCAGATGGAATTTCCACATAATATCATCAAGTTTAGTCATGGTTAAAACTCCATGCTTTTACCTAAGTACATCAGTTAATGTATTTGTTAAATCAAGATCAATTCAGCGTGTTCTACAAGAGGATATAGTCCTTCTTCTGTTAAAGTGTAATTTCTTTCTTTTGTATTCGAAGTTAATTTTTTTAACTCCTTTATACAGTAGTCCCTAAACTTTCACCTTCTAACAATATCAATTAATTTATATAGTTTCTCTTCCATTTTCCACCTCATCCATTGTGTAAACGAACAAGTGTTCGTTAAATCTTTCATCCTCTTTTGCTTTGTCCCTAAGCCAGTTAATAAAATCTTCTTTAGCTTGAGTAAAATCAATTCCAGTTTCTTCTTTAAGAATTCGCTAACATCTTCAAATTTAAACTCTCCTCGTGATAATCTTTAAATATAGTCATTGTTTCATTAAATACTCTTCTAGCCTTTTTCTTCCATATCCTCTATTCCTTAAGGCTAATAATGGTATTCTAGTATCAATGAGATAATTCTTGAAACATCTGTTAGCCATTTTTGTCGACTAGCTGAAGTTTGTAATTCATCCAACCGCCTTTTCTCCAAAATTAGCATAACGTCTATGTAGTTTCCTAGCGTCGTTGGTATCAATCATCTGTAGAATTAGACTTTTCTAATCTTCTTATTTTTCTTGATTTTTCTTTTTGCCCATTTTTAAACTCTCCATTAATTCATTAAAATCACTATCTATCTTTTCAACCTCTTCAATCTCAATATACAACCCACTGTTCTTGTGCCACCTCTTACTGACTTCTAGATCCGTAATTAATCCATCATCTTTGTAAAAGCCCATTTTACATTACATCTTGCAACAACTTCTGTAGGTTGTCTAAATCAGGGACGGTTGCTTTCTCTCCCCGATCTTTAGATTTTTGTGTTGGTTCAAATATCCACACTACTTTAATCTATACCTGTTGTATATCTTTTCTTTTAGGTTGAAAACCACTCAATGCACGTTGCAAGGTTGCTTTTTGACTTTTTAAGGTTTCCTGTATTGTAAAATGTTTTTAGTTTTGATTGAAAATTTCTTTTGTTGTGCTGTAGTCCGTGGTACTTCTTTTATCGGTGTAAAAATCTTAACACTTAATCACCTCCGTTTATTCATCCCACCAGTTAAATTTCTCTAGCGTAGAATTTTTGATTATTAATTTTTATTTTGTTTATCTCTCATTATCGAATTATACAAACTAGCTATTACATAACTCTCAAAATTAGTAATTTGTTTAGATTTTTAAGATTTGTTCAACACAGTAATTAATTTGTGTTTCGGTAACATCTTTAACACGTCCTGTACTTTCATTACATCAACGTTAACACCGTTTATATTATAGTCTCCCTGTTGTCTTTAAAATTAACTTGACTTATTGCTAACTCAACATCTTTTTATCTTGTCAAAATAAATTAAATCATTGTTGGTTTGTATATATAAATTATCTTTATCAGTTAAATCTTTATTTTTACTAAGTCCTTTATTTTTGATAAAGTTATTATATTATATATATATAATCTTTATTAATCTCTTTTTATGGTTGGGGCATTTTGCACTAACTGGTTGGGGCATTTGCACTAACTGGTTGGAGGCATTTTGCACTCACTGTTAGGGCATTTTGCACTAACCTCTAATTTTTCGGTTGGTGCATTTGCACTAACTTTACATTTTGAGTTGGGGCATTTTGCACTAACCTAGATTTTTGATTACCACTTTTCATTTTAGTAATATTTTTATCTGATTTAAGTTTTATTATTAAAGATATTTTGTTGTAATTCACGATATAATTTTTCCGTTTTTATGTGTGTGATTAAAAAGTTGCCTTCCTCTAAATTAATTAGCGTTCGCTTTTAAAGTGTCATAACTAAAACATAGAGAAAGTCCCTTTTCAACATCATATTAATTGACGAAAACGTCCAATAAGCACCGTCAATATAATATTCATCATTTCTTTTTATTGATAGTACACCAGTAGTCCACTTGCTGTAGGGACAAAGGGCTTCATTGACCTTTCCTTGTCCTAACACTTCAAGTAAACTTAAGTTTAGTGGAATAACTTTAATTCGTTCTTGTTGCATAAATCACTATTCTTGTTTAAATGGATTAACAACGTTAGTTTAACACGTTATCTAAATTATAATCGTTGCCAAAAATCATTAAATAAGTTGTTAGTATTGTTAATTCCACCAGTTCCACTCATTTGCATTTGTTGTTGTTGGTTATTTTGTCTCATATAGCCGTTATTTTGCACGTTATGAGGTTGATTGATATAGTTTAGTGCATTATCCCCATTTTGATTATTAAAGCCGTTATAAGCGTTATTTTGGGCTAAATTATTTTTGTTGGTTAAAATTATTCAAGTGTTGATTATATTGATTAGCTTGATTCTCCTGTTTTCGGTTTAGGGAAAAATGATAATCCATCAACCATTACATCGGTTGTATATACTGTACTTCCATCTTGCTTTTGATAACTCCCGGTTTGAATACTCCAGTAATTCCAATTAAATCACCTTTTTGGCAATATTGAGCTATTGCTTCAGCTCGTTTTTCCAAAAGGCTTTACAATTTATAAAATCAGTCTGTTTTTGTCCGCTTTTGATCTTTAAAATTTCTTTCTACGGCTAGTGTAATATTTAAAGATGAATTGTTATTGTTAGTTTGTTTCAACTCCAAATTTCTAGTTATTCTACCAGTTAATACTACGTTATTTATCATTCGTTCGTTCTCCTTCTACTTGTTCTTGTTGTTGTGCTTGTTGTTTGTTTAGTATCTTATGCCATATTTCTCTTAATTCTTCATTTGTGAAGTCTTCTAATCTATATTTTACTACGTGAGGTTACTATATTACGTATAAGGTCTTGTGGTAAATTTGTGATGAATTGCTTGAATTAAAGCATTTCTCTCAGCCATTATTTCAGTAAAATCTGGTTCAGTTAATTTAAGTAAATTCCTATATAGATATCTCATGTAGTAAGTATCTACTGAACCAACTGTTTGAACAGTATTCCTGCACGTTGCATTACAACCCCCTACTTTCTCATTAGGTTGAGTAGGTAAAAATAGGTGGTACTTCCATTTTCATTTTGAAAGTTCTAGTTTCTGTTGGTTGTTCAACATCTTTTACTACTAATGTTTTTATACTCTTCATCCTCAGTATATTCATCGTATAAACCTATTTCTGAACATATATCAATTGTATGCAGGTAGAAAATCGGATAGCTGATAGTAATTGTATTTACCATGTGAATTATGACCTGTTGGCTTTTAAATTTAACTCCTTAATTCTTTTTCTTAATATCAATATCTTTTTGTTCTACACTCATTATTAAATTTCCTCCACCCATTGTAAGTAATCACCCTATTTGTTCTTTAAAAATAATCACTTTCTAAGTCTTCTTTTAGTGAATATCTGAGTTAAATTATCTTCACTATCAAATAATAGCTTCCTTTTGCTCCCGAACTGTTCACTAACTCTATTAAATGAAATATAAAGTTGTTCTCACCCTAAATTTAAGTTCTTTAACGGTATTCTATAAAATCCCTGTTCTATCATAATTTTAGTATCTTCATATTTTCCTAACCAGTTTCTTTAATTCAACTGGTGTGTTCTTAAATGTTCTGCTGTATTGTTCTTTTGTACCGACAATAGCGTATATTACATCTTTCTTAATAATCTTGTATTCTTCATCAGTTTCAACAACTTTATATTTTTTATTTTTCTAGTTCTTTTAAAAATTCATTAGTTGATATCACGATACATAACCTCCAAATATGCTACATAAACTTTAATTACTTCAAATTCTTGTCTCAACAGTCAAGCTCTTGTATGCTCTTAGCAGTTCACTGTCTTCTTTTTCGTACTCAAACACATCTCTAAAATGGAACATGTCGTCTATAAATCCTTCATATCCATAATTCTCTATTAATTCAAATAGTACCTTTTTGATTTTTCATCCACTCTAAATTCTCCTTGATTTTCGTTTTAAATCTACGATATAATAACAGTAGATTTTAAATTTTGTTTATCGCTCGTTGTTTTATAGCAACGAGTGTCTCTTTCTGACATGATTTTATAGAATGCAATAACATTTCCATAGCGTAGTGATCCATAAAAGCTTCAATTACCTCTTTATCAAGGTCACAAGCACCTTGTTGGATAACTCAAAGATACCTCTCACCATATAAGAATTAACAACATTCTCTACTAGTATCTTGTTATCTTCAGTATCTTTTAAATCGTCTAATTCTAATAGTTGTAAAACATCATCATTAATATTTACTAACATTCCTCTTGTTCTCCCTTCGCTTTCAAATTCAATAGATGCTCTCATCATTAAATCAATAAACTCACCTCTAGGTAGCTTAATAAGTCTTTGGTAGAGTTCTTCAACATCTTTTTCAATATTTCCGTAAAGCAGTTCATTAACAGTAATTCCTGATATCTTTGAAATGTTATATAATCTATCTTTATTTGGTAAATAATCACCTTTTTCCCATTTTTGAACATTGCTTTTTACTAGCTCCAAATAATTTACCAAAACTTTCTAGAGTATAACCTTTATTCATTCTAATTTGTTTTTATACGTCTACCTACTTCTTTTTGTCGATTTTCATTTCCCTGTCTAACATTGTTTATTCTCCTTTACTTCCTGTGCTACCAAACCCACCATTTCTATATCATTTTTAATTCTTACACCGTGTGTAACAGGTAATATTTTGTTAAATATTCCTTGTGCTATTCTAGTGCCTTTCTTAATTGTGATATGCTCATTAGTTAAGTTGTTAAACTCAATCATTATGTGACCTTCATTGGTTGGGTTGTTGTAATAATCAGCGTCTACAATACCAACGCTGTTACTCATGATTAAACCTAAGTTTACTGGAATACTACTTCTTGCAAATATCTGTAAGTATTCATCTTTTTGCATAAAAGCCTTAACACCAGTTGGTACTAATGTTGCTTCTCCTTTAAATCTAAATGCCGGGATACGAATATCAGCACTTGCTATAAAAATCAACACCAGCACTGTGAATAGTCGCTTTTATTGGCAATTCTCCGTTCATCCCCTCGATTAATTGAAATCCTCTCATGTTCTCATCTCCTTTTAAGTCGTTTAAATCTATATTTAGTGCTGTTGCTACCTTAACAATTTCATCAAACTTTAAAATGCTTGTTTGAGTATATTTAAAACCTTGTATTTTACTTGATGGTACACCGCTAAGTTTAGCTAGTTCGCTGACTGAAATTGATTTGTTGAACATCTCTGTAATCATTAATTTCTTGAAATAATCAAGTTTAGTTCTTTTATTCGCTTCGCTAACATTAAATCTCGCCATCTTCTTCACCATCGGGGTCTGGAACGCATATTCACTACGTTCATCAAATTGAACTAAAGTCGTCATTAAAAATACACAATAACATTCCTAAAAATTCTTGTAAATTCAATGCTTGTCATTATTGCCATGCAAATAGCAATCGTTGTTAATGTTAGATATAACGTGTTTAGTTTTTCTTCTTTTTAAGTTATTCATTTCTTAAGCTCCCTTTCTTAAGTCGTTTTTCATCTGACCTTTTTGCCGTTAATATAATTGTAAATTCTAACTTTGTTGAAAGTCTCGTTAGTTGCAAGAGTACCTTGAATATATAAATAATTATCTTCAAACTTTCAATTTCTATTAACCAATCATTAAATTTTTTATGTGAACCTTCCATTTTTAAAAATATTTTTAAATCAGGTCTTTCAACCCAATCATCTGGATTTTTCTAATTTATCCTTATAAGCATTATAGAAGTCCTCTTCTTTCATCTTAATCACCTTCCTTTAATTTATTTAAATCTATATCTAATACCTTAGCTATCTTAACAGCGTTGTCTAACTTAGGGCTAGATGTGTTACCATTAAGCATAGAATGTAATGTTTGTTCAAAAATACCCTGTTTCTTTCGACAACCTGTAAATAGACATCCCCTTATCTTCTAATTGTTCTCTTACTGCTTTATAAAATGCTTTCATAATTCTTTGACCTTTCTTTACTTTTTATGCTATAATATATTTGAGTATTTCCGGGAAATCTAAACCTTCTACTTCTTATTTTTCTAGGGAAGACATTCCTAACGAAAGGAGGTAAATATTATGGCTAAAGAGTTAATCAAACCTGGAACAGATAACAAGCCCGCAGGTACTTACAAAGAGTAGGGACCACGTGGTGGGTCTGTTCACAAAGGTAGAACTGTCCGCATAGACCAAGGCGACCGTCTACCACCTACTCAAAAATCAGGAAATAAATGGATTAAGAAATAATTTCCTTTTTATTTTTGAAAAACAATAACTTCTATCAAACACGTCTAACTGCAACCAAGACTCAGCATATAATTTACTGTTTTCTTCGTAAACTGTTAAATAGTGTTTTGTATCTAGCACTACTTTAGCGACTAAACCAACAGTTGCTAATGTTAGTGCTATTTTTGTTTTAGTTTTCATCATCACTCCTCTTCTATTCCACAAAAATGTTTTAAAAACGATAAATTGCCTGTAATATAGAAAATATAAAATATTAATCCTAAGTAACATAACTCAAAAATAATAAATGCTATAAATTCGTTACTACTCATTGTTAATCCTTTCTTTTCGCTCGAAGAAGTACCATAAATGGTTGACCAAGGAGATTAGAATCCATTTTAATAGACTTACGCTCATTTGCGTGGTCTATTATTTTTGCAATAAATACACTAGCTATAATTGTTAGTAAATTTTTCACTCTCATTCCTCCTTTCACTTATTATTGAATCTATCTCAACATCATCTACGATTAATTCAATAGTGAGTTTTTGTTCTATTGATATCAGCAACAATGGAATAACTAATTAACTTATCCAATTTAACATCGTTTTAAATAAATTTGTTGTTATTGATTGTAAAATTTCATCCTCATTCCTCCTTTCACCTCTCTTGAAATAAGTGAGGGTTTAGTTATTATTTATAACTACAAATTGTGTTATAATATATTTGTAAAGATTTAACACAAAAGGAGATTTTTAATGAGTAAACTATCACTTATATCCACTAATTTTTATCGACTTTTATACGTCATATATTTAATTTATTATATTTCTAACACAGGTAGTAAAGTTTCTACTGGTGACTCAGCCACTCAAGTAGGAACAGCAATAGAATTGCAATAATAATGCCTCACTTAGTTTGTGCAGGAATTGCCTACTAATGAACGCATTAGGTTACTTCCTAAACAAACGAGGTTTTATCCTAACAGCGGCAATACTGTATACAATAGCTATAGTATTAATGCCTATTTACATACCATTTTGTAATAATTCAAACCATTTTTATGCTATGTAGCATTTTCTAAAATGAACCCAAATAAATTGCAATAAAAATAAAAACAAAATAAAATATAAATCTTTACACTGCTCTCTTAGGAATAAGGGAGCTTTTTAGTTTAGTTGGAAAGAATTTGCTTGTTCTCTTACGGAACGTCTTCTGTAAAATAGATAAATTATTCTCAGTATAACCTAGAATTTTTAATCATTTTTCAAAAATTCATCCACACCGATATCAATCATACCTAATTCTCTTTTTAACATAGAGGTTCTTGAGTTCCATCCCATTTTAGTAGCCATTTCCTCTTGAGATAATCCTTTAGCAATTCTTTCTGCTTTTAATCTTTTAATATCTAATCTCATGATAGCTCCTTTCTTTTTATTCGTTCTCTTTTCGAGTACAAATTAATAATAACATCCTTGTTCTTTTTGTCTAACACTTTTTCAAAAATATAAAAATGTAAATAATTCTTGTGTTCAAACAGGAACAATGTTATAATATAATTATTAATAGGGAGGTGATTTAAATGAACACTAATAGTGAAGTAGTAGAATTAGTTAAAAATTGACAGCAGAACAAAAATATGTCTATGAGCGAATTGGCTCGTCGAGTAGGGATAGCCAAATCTGCTATATCAAAGATATTTTTAATGGTACTAGAGAATTACCTCTTAATAAGATAGGAGATTTTGCTTCAGTTTTTACATACTACACCTGATTACTTACTGGGTATGGAAGACAAACAACCACCCTCGAGGACTAAAAATCCCAGTCTTAGGAACAGTCGCAGCAGGAATACCTATCTCAGCTGTTGAGGATATACTGGACTATGAAGAAGTAGCCTCAATCGTGGGAAAATCAAGGAGAGTTCTTTGGACTTAGAATTAAAGGTGACAGTATGCAACCTAAAATGGACGACGGAGACGTTGTTATTGTACGTCAACAATCTGACGCTAATAGTGGAGATACTGTTATCGCATTAGTTAACGGAGACGATGCAACGTGTAAAACTTCAAAAACAGAAAAATGGAATAATGTTAGTAAGCACTAATCAAACTACTTACCTATGTTTTCTACAAATGAAGAAATAGTAACTAAACCAGTTGTTATTTTAGGTAAAGTAGTCGAATTAAAAGTAAATTTTAGAAATAATAATTAGAGGTAAAATTATAGCGGTAAAAATCTAAATCTTAGAGAAGATATAACAGGTAAAGTTGTAAGAATTTTTGAGCGACAAAAGAAATTAGTAATAAATCTAGGTTATAGTGATGGAGTAAAATTAAATGACGAGATTATTATTTACGAAATCGAGAAGAAGTAAAGACTCTAGATGGTGATATAATAGTACTTTAGACCATATTAAAAGCTAAACTAGTAGTCACAACTGTTTTATGAAAACCTATCTAAATGTGAGTATCCTAAAGAAAATATCACTGCATTTGAAAAATCAGTTTTCATCTATTTTCAAAAGTCTTTTTATCTCATATGAAACACAAAAATCTTTAAATGTTGATAAAAACGAAATAGAACCCTATAAAAGCATTCAGACAAAATCACATTGGCGACAATGTGAAAATTATATTGACAAAAATCTAAAATTATACAATGACCATAAGAACTTAGGGCGGTAGAGTATTCGGCCGCTCGAAAATGTTAAACTCGGTCATTATATGGCTGAGTTTTTCGTATTTGTCAGAAAGGATAGTAAATGAACAATAGATCACTGAGACAAACCATTTAAAAATTTTTGATGAACAAATAGAAATACTAGTAAAAAGAAATATAATTATAAAAATATTGACTTTGCAAAACACGTGTTAAATACAGTATCGTATTATAAATTAATTAACGGATACAAAGAAAGTCTAATTGTTAACGATTCAAATGAGGAAACTTTCAAAGATGGAATTACAATTGAATTTCTTTATGATTTACATATTTTGATATTACATTACAATCTATTTTTATTTAAATATATTTTAGCAATAGAAACATCATTAAAAACAAAGATATCTTATTTGATTGCTTTGATAAATATGGCGTTTTTCGAAAGAAATTATCTATCATCAAAACTACATTTCCTCTGGAAACAAAAAGAAGACTTAGAACTGCAGTATTAAATGAATTAAATTCAGATAAGAATGAGACTATGTACACACCTACCAAATATTATAGGGATGGAGACACAACCAAGAATATTCCTGATCACATTCCACCTTGGATATTTATTCAAAATATTAGTTTTACAAAGAGCTATTAGATGGTACTCTATACTTAAATCTGACGATATATATATATAGGCAATTTCCGATAACAAAAATTTCAAAGGATGTTGATAATATAGAAAAAGAATATTTCTTAAATTCTTTAAAAATACTAAGAGACTACAGGAATAACGTTGCTCATGGTTATAGAAGTATAAATGTTTCAATAACAAATAGTGTAAATATCGAAGCATTGAATAACATTATCCCAAATAGTGTACTTTCTATAACTCATCTGACGAATTTGGGAAAAAAATGACATATAGTGTTCTTTATTTCTATTGGCGCATTGATTGATTACACAATTCTAGAAACAACTTTTATAAAAGAATTATCAGCGCTGTTTAATACTAACATAGGCGAAGAAGTAAAAATTAGCAAATCTCCTGTTGATTTTTAGATAGATTGGAGAAATTAAGGACATAAATATCATAGATGATAAAAATTACTTAAACTGGTCGAATTCCACCTTAATAAAATATCTAAAGCTATTATTAAATATTGCACTTTAAAAAGATTAAAATGCTATAATTATTATACCGTATTGATCGGCGTGAACCAGCAGGTAAAATAATCTAGATTTTTAGTACTTTGAGTGAAAAATTCTTAAAAGTACTTTTGTATTTATTTGATTAATAAAAAGTAGGTACTATTAAGCACCTACTAAAGGATAGAACTCCTTACCTTTTTAAAAATCGATTTTAAAAAGGCGATATTTTAAATATCTTTTAAAATAATCGTGTGCTTCTACAGAAAGCCTCTATAAAAATCATTATAACATATTTTTAAACATATTTACTATTTTAACCGTATCGAATTCGACACGGTATATACTTGAATTCAAAACTTCAAAATGCTATAATTAAGTTACTAACATAGATACTTAAATGTGTCTATCGCAAATCTTCACTAGAGTTTAATGCTCTCACCGTTGGTAACTCAGTTGCTGACGGTTTTTCTTTTAAACTGGTGGAATTCGACCAGTTTTAGACAAAATAAAAATCCCTTACTCCGGCAAGAGTAAAGGATAAAATGAGATACGGCAATATCTCTGAAAATGTGTATGGTATACACATAAACTACATTAATAGTATATCATACACATCTAGTATTAATCAAGAAAGGATGTGTGTTATGTACAGAGAAATCACATAACGGGAAATATAGATTTGTTCAATCATACAAGGATAGAGATGGTAAAAACAAGCGTGTTTCCGTTGTTAAAAAAATAATAAGACACGTGCGACTGAGAAAGAAGCATTTGAAGAATTACAAGAAAAGATCGATAAAATTTTAAATCCAGTTCAAGAGGTACATAATTTAGGGATATTACAAAGAGAAATATTTAGAGTTTAAAAACCAACTTTTAGCTTATAATTCTTATTTAGCCTATGAAACAAGAATAAAAGTAATAGATGACAATGAAAGATTAGAGAATGTCACTAAAAATTAAATATGATAAAATGCTTTTTGGAAATGAGGGAAAACTATCCCTAATGCTATCAAATTAACCTGTCATGGTATTAAATAACTTTTTCAATTTATAAAAATACTATGTACCTAATTTTTAATGTGAAACTTGATTTCAAGTTCACTAAAGAAGAAAGGCATTGGAGTTGCAAAAAGTTAAATATTTAGAAAGATGAAATACCTAATATTTTTGATAAAAATAACACAGTTAGAGTATTGCTGTGTTACAATTGCATACAGGACTTAGAATAGGGAAGTATTAGCACTTACTCCAGATGATGTTGATTTTAAAAATAAAACTATTTCTGTTAGCAAAACAAAATTAGTAAATGAGAACTTGGTTCGCCTAAAAACTTTATCGAGTATTAGAACTATAGAAATATCCGATTTTTATAGCTAAATTATTGCTAGACTATATATCTTCAAATAAATTCATTTTTAAAATTACCTACGTAACTATATTAAATCATTTAAAAATTTTAAATATTCATACCATATTTTCAGACATACTCACGTGGCTTTTGTTGATAGAACAAAATGTACCTATCAAAGTAATATCTCAAAGATTAGGACATTCTGATATTAAAACAACATTGTCAATCTACACTCACGTTACTGAGAATATGAAAGTCAACTAAGAAATAACCTTAACAACCTTTCCCCATTTATTCCTACTAACAAAAAGACACGTACTAGAGTTGATTTAATCAATTCTAGTACAGTATTTCTCTAATATTTCACTATTATTATATCAAAGCACAAAAAGACAAGCCTAAGCTCATCTTTTTCACTCTTATTCTTATTTTTCGTCTACTACGTATGGTAAAAAGTGCCATGTGTCTAGCTCTTTTTAATTGCTGTAGTTAACATTCTTTGGTACTTAGCTGAAGTACCTGTTACACGACGTGGTAAGATTTTTCCACGTTCAGAAATGAATTTTTAAGTAATTCTACATCTTTGTAGTCGATAAATTCTACGTTATTTTTAGTGAAATAACATACTTTTTACGACGACGCATGTTGTTACGACGATTGTTAGTTACTGCCATTGTGCATGTCCTCCTATGTAATTTTTAGTCTTCTTTAAACGGATTTACTACATCCTGCATGAAGTCATCATCTAAATTACTTGGGAAGTTTTCCCCAAAATCAGAGAATGATGAACTGTCATTAATAAAATCTTGCATAGCTGAATTAGCTTGTCCAAAGTTTTGATTAGTATTGTTATAATAATTTTTGATTATTGTTATTATATGCTGGTTGTGATTGAGGTTGATTAAAACTCATTGAGTCAAAACCATTGTTTTGTCTACCATGTGAGCTATTTTTAGATTCAAGGAATTGAACACTGTCTGCTACTACTTCAGTAACATAAACTGTGTTTCCATCTTTACCTTGATAATTTCTAGTCTGTATTCTACCTTCAACTGCGACTTGACTTCCACGTCCTAGAAACGTGCCATATTTTTCTGCTTGCTTTCTAAAAGCTACACATCCAATAAAGTCTGCTTGTCTTTGACCATTTTGATCAGTGAATGTTCTGTTTACAGCTACTGTAAAATAAACCATTGGAATATTCGAACTAGAATATCTCAATTCTGGATCTTTAGTTAATCTACCTACTAATACTACACGATTTACCATAGTATTTCACCCCTTATTTTTCTAATCTTACTACCATGTGACGGATGATGTCATCGCTAATTTTTGCTAAACGATCGAATTCTTTTGTAGACGCATCTGTTGCTGAAGTTAATTCTACTACATAGTAGTAAGCATCACTGAAGTCTTCGATTTCATAAGCTAGGCGTTTTTTACCTAAATCTTTAACTTCTACTGCTTCTGCACCTTCTGAAAGAATATTTACGAATCTATCAACCACAGCTTTTTTAGCTTCTTCATCGATACGTGGTTGAACAGCAAACATTACTTCATATTTTCTCATGTGTGTGTTACCTCCTTTTGGTCTTTGCGACTCTCTAGTTTACTAGAGAGTAAGGAATAATAAAATTACTCTAACGGTTATTATATCAATTATAAAAATAAAAATCAACTAATAACTATGTATTTTTAAATATTTTTTTAATTTAATCATCGTTAATAAATATAAAGAAATCATAAATATAATTCATATTAAATAATTACTGAAAAAAATTATATCCTATCTCCTCTCCAACTTAATTACCTCTTAGTTAGACTACGATAAATATACTTGTTATTCTTTTTCTTCTATTATAATACACAAACCCTCCACTTTTTAATTGATAAATTATTATCAATGTTAGAAACTTTTATTTTTACTATTATATTTAACTATCCAAAACAAAAATACTCTCTGCAATCTGTTATATATCAATAATTTACTATGATGTAAAATAATCTTGAAAACAACTATTATCAAAGTAATTTATTTATATAACAGAAATATATTATTGAATTAAAAATATGAGAATCATTAATTTGTACATTCAAATTTTATATGAAAATATATGTTTTTATCTAGGTTTTTAGTTATATAACAGATATTTACATGAGATTAATTATAGGTGTAAAATATAGATGTAAACAAATAAAAAGGTGTTCATAACAATAAGAAAAAGTAATATTACCAGTCACTAATCAAACTTATATTTTTTTAGTCTTTTTGTTATAAATCCCTAAGTCAAAAAGGAGTAAAAATCATGTCTAAAGAAAAAAATTACAAACTGTAGATCCAGTTGAGGAAGTAAATACATTAGTATCGAAGGCGTTAGTTGCTTTAGATGAATTCAAAAAGATCGAAGATCAAGAGAAAATTGATGCAATAGTTCAAGCAGCAGCCGTTGCAGCTCTTGAAGCACACGGACCGTTAGCAGTTGCAGCTGTTGAAGAAACTGGTCGTGGTGTTGTTGAAGATAAAGCGATTAAAAATCTTTATGCATGTGAATACATTGTAAACTACATGCGTGATCTTAAAACTGTTGGAGTAATCGATAAAGATGATGTTGATGGACTTACAGCAATAGCTGAACCAGTTGGTGTTGTTTGTGGTGTTGTACCAACAACTAACCCAACATCAACAACAGTATTCAAATCTCTAATCTGTTTAAAAACTCGTAATCCAATCATTTTCAGTTTCCATCCATCTGCAAACGAATGTTCTAAACAAGCTGCTCGCATAGTTCGCGATGCTGCAGTTAAAGCAGGGGCTCCTGAAAACTGTATCCAATTCATCGAAAAACCTTCTATGGAAGGAACACACGCTTTAATGAACCACGATGGTGTAGCTACAATTCTTGCTACTGGTGGTAACGCAATGGTTCGTGCAGCTTACTCTTGCGGTAAACCTGCTTTAGGTGTTGGTGCTGGTAACGTACCTGCTTACGTTCACAAAGAAGCTAAACTTAAACAAGCTGTTAACGACATCGTATTAAGTAAAGCATTTGACAACGGTATGATTTGTGCCAGTGAACAGGCTGCAATCGTAGATAAAGAATTATATGATGAATTCATTAAAATTATGAAATCACACAGGTACACTTCGTAACTAAAAGAAGAAAAAAAGCTAAACTAGAAAAACTTATTATTCGGTGTTGAAGCAAACTCTGAAAACTGTGCGGAGCTAAATTAAACTCTGTAATCGTTGGTAAACCAGCTACAGAAATTGCTAAATTAGCAGGATTCGAAGTACCAAAAGGAACAGTAATATTAGCTGCTGAATGTAGTGAAGTTGGTGTTAAAGAACCACTTACTCGTGAAAAACTGTCTCCAGTATTAGCTGTATTAAAATCTAGTAGCACAAAAGATGGTATTGAAAAAGCTAGACAAATGGTTGAATTCAACGGTCTAGGACACACTGCAGCAATCCACACTCAAAACGAAGAAGTTGCTGAAGAATTTGGTAAAGTAGTTCGTGCTTGTCGTGTAGTTTGGAACTCACCTTCTACATTCGGAGGAATCGGGGATGTTTACAACGCATTTATCCCATCACTAACTCTTGGATGTGGTAGCTATGGACGTAACTCAGTATCTGGTAACGTAAATGCAATTAACTTACTAAACATCAAATTAATCGGACGTAGAAACAACAATATGCAATGGTTCAAATTACCTCCAAAAGTTTACTTCGAACCAAACGCAATCAAATACTTAAGTGAAATGGAGGGTTTAGAGAGAGTAATGATCGTAACTGACGAATCAATGGTTAAACTTGGTTTCGCAGGACGCATCATCGATCAATTAAACCGTCGTAAAAATAAAGTTCAATACGAAGTATTCGCTGGAGTAGAACCTAACCCTGATATCACAACTGTAAAACGTGGATTAGAAGTCATGAATACTTTCAAACCTAACGCTATCGTAGCACTAGGTGGTGGTTCTCCAATGGACGCAGCTAAAATCATGTGGTTATTCTACGAAAGACCAGATGCAGACTTCACTGAATTAGTTCAAAAATTCGCAGATATCAGAAAACGTACTGTAAAATTCCCTCACTTAGGACAAAAAGCTAAATTCATCGCTGTTCCAACAACTTCTGGTACAGGTAGTGAAGTTACACCATTCGCAGTAATCTCTGATAAAGAAAATGATAAAAAATATCCGTTAGCTGACTATGCTATCACTCCACACGTAGCAATCGTTGACCCAGTACTAGTTCAAACAGTACCAGCTAGACCAACAGCTGCAACAGGTATGGACGTACTTACTCACGCAACTGAGCATATACTTCTATACTTGCTAACGATTATACTGACGGATTAGCACTTCGTGCAATCAAACTTGTATTCGAAAACTTAGAAAAATCTGTTAAAGAATTCGATAAAGATGCTAGAGAAAAAATGCACAACGCATCTTGCTTAGCTGGTATGGCTTTCGCAAATGCATTCTTAGAATTTCTCACTCAATGGCACACAAAATCGGTGGTAAATTCACACTATCCACGGTGAAACTAACGCAACATTATTACCATACGTAATCAAATACAACGGTACTCGCCCAGGTAAAGTATCTCTATGGCCTAAATACGAACACTATCAAGCTGATGAAAGATTCCAAGACATCGCTCGTATGCTAGGACTAAAAGCTGATACTCCTGAACAAGCAGTTGACTCTTATGCTCAAGCAGTATTCGAACTTGGTAAACGTGTTGGAACTCCAATGTGCTTCAGAGATCACGGTGTTGACTACGAAGCATTCAAAGCAGCTCTACATACTTTAGCAATGGATGCTTACGAAGACCAATGTACTCCAGCCAACCCAAGATTAGCTCTAATCAAAGATATGGAAGGTATTATGGAAGCTAGCTTGGTTCGGATTCGATGAGAAAAAATTCGTAGAAAATCAATAAGCTATTCATTAACACAACATTAAACTCATACTTCTTTTCATCCATGAAGTTATGAATGAAACAATCCCTTAGACAAAATCTATGGGGATTGTTATTTTATTGTTTAACTTTGATTGAATATATCAAGACAATAACTAATATAGTAATAAACTATATAGTGCAAATGATGCACTAATAGCATTCGCGAAGAATAATATAACTGTTGTTCCTATTGGTACTGAAATAGTAATAACCGTACTAAAAATACTATATATTGACGTTTGTTTTTCCTCAGGAACTGATTGTAAAATCAATGCATCTAGTTTTTGGATTCGATATTCCTGCAGTAACCTATTATTACAGTTGAAATAACAAGTATAAATTTATTTTTGAGTATCAATAGATTTCCTACATACATAATGAATAAAATTATTTCTAATATAGCATTATTTCTCAAACTCATATTTTTATAAAAACTAATTTTGATAGACTCCTCCGACAATTGTACTAAAGTACTTCCACAATTTCTAATAAAGTAATAGTATAAGCTACATTCCCAAATAGTAAGGTCTCATTTTTACTAAAATTACTAGAAGTAAGGCGAACATCGCAGATGAATAAAAATTCATCCCTAAAAATAGTATAACAAAAATTATAGATTTTCTTTATCTCACGGAGTATTTTAAAGTTTTTCAATAGTATCCTTCAAAAATCTTTTTAGCACTCACCTTCTCTGTATTCTCAACTTTAAAACTTCCAATTATTTGCTTTTCATCGTATTTTTATATTTTGCCAATATTAAAAATGCTATCAAGAATAACGCTGCATTCAACATACCAAAGTATGAGTAATTATAACTTAAAAAGCCCTAAAACGAATACTCCAACAGCTTTTTCCACCAAGAGAGATTGTATCTTTTTATAGAACTGATAAATGCCAATACTTCACTTAATTGTTCTTTACGCACTAACCTAGTATTAATCGACATTGATAAATAGCCATTATAACCACCTAGAATATCTGCAACTACATTTACAAATACTAATACAATAAAAGATCCAGCATTGGATTCCGTAAATACACACTAAAAGCAAATAACAAAAATAATAAAAACTGATAAAAATCTTGTCGATAATATTCTATTGTACTTGTCTTTTTGTCTGATCTGCAAAATATCCTAAGATAAATGAAATAATATAAAGGCAATGTCGTAGCTATCGAAACTATACTCACAGCTAATTCTGGATTCAGTAAACTCGTCGCATAAATAATAAATGCAATATCAAATAGCGTTCTACCAGCATTCCCAAATGCTGATGAAAATAGTGAATAACCTATAGAGTTTATTTTTCAAAAATATTCATCGAATACCACCTCCTATATTAGCTCTATTTTTACATTGATACGATTAATTTTTCAATATATTGTATAGTTTTTGAAAATTTCAAACATTTATCATAAAACTTTAAATTCCTCATGATTAATAAAAAGAGCAACTATTCAGCATTCGGATATGACTCAAAAATCATGATTCCAGAGAATCAAGATTTTTGTCAAGTCAACAACCTTTTTAGTTACTCTCTATTTTATATTCTATCCCTCGTGAAATATTCGTACATATCTTCTCGAATTGGAGTCTGTATTTTATAGAAAAATTGAATTACAGTATCTCCGCTTCTTTCTCTAGCTACTAATTTAGGCTCTCCTGTCGTCTTCATCTCACCTAGGAAATAAAAATATTCGTGCTCCATCTTTATCATCTTTATTTTTCCTCATACATAGATAGATTTTTCGTTTCATTATTATAGAAATAGTCGCACTCTTTCGATTCTAAATTCCTTCTCGGCTTCGACATCGAAGTAAAACCATTATCCAGTAAAAATCCATGTATAATCTCGGTTAAATGAATTTTTCATCAATATCGTAGTTAATAAATACTGGTAAAGTCTTTGTTTTTCATCATATTTATAACCACCTATAGCTAATGGCACATAGTTTATTCCCCATGAGAATAATTTACAAATATCCTCAAAACTATATTTTTCATACAATACAAAAATTAGTATCTTTGTATAAATTATCTTTATAATATTTATTATATCTGTAAATTCCATAGTCTACTAAATCTAGTAATAATTCCTAAAAATTTCTGATTGTAGCTGTTCTTCCGAATTCTTTAGACATTCTTATCTCAGCTACATTCTCATCTAAAATATACAATCATGAAACTTCTTCTTAGTGACACTGCTAGTTACAGAAATTGTTAGTAAGTATCTTTCTACTAACATCCAGCTCATAATCTGCGATAAATTTATTATAATCTTTCAACATAATTTCTTCAAAAGCTGTAAAGAATATTACGCTTCTTCTCATCTAATAACAAACGTAAAATTATAAGTTCTTCTATCTTTTTACTCAAAATCAAATTAGTAGAGACGAAAATTCAACATATTCTCTGCAGTCTTTGTCAGCTTTCCACTATATTTAAATTGTTTTTCCTTCTTGAGATAAGAATGAATAATAACTTCCAGCTACCTCAATCTTTCTAACATCAATAGCATCATAGTCCTCAAAGTCTGAATAAGTAGGTATTCTTCCAAGCTTATTTTTTAAAGCATTATACTCATCAGTAACAAATAACCACGTATTTAACTTCACATTATCTATCGCACTATATATTCTTTTGTTTAGAGATTTCATCAAAATGAATAGTTGATGTCCCCGGAATATACCTAATCCCCTGAGATAAAAACTTCCTTACGGTATCTTTTGTCACTAACTCTTATCTCCAGATAGAGCCACAGGTATTAAAAATTATTTTTATAATTGGCTATAAAATCTATTATTACAACAAAACTCCTTATCCGCAGATTTTTCGCAAGCCACGACCTAGCTGTTGAATAAAGATAATAGAACTTTGCGTAGGTCTTAACATAATTACCTGATTAACCTCAGGAATATCTACACCCTTCATTGAAAATATCTACGGTGAATATATAATCTAGCATATCTCCATTATTCGCAACTAACTTAGCAATCTCCTGTTCACGGCGCTCCTGACTATCTTCACCTGTTAAGCTAGTAGTATTATAACCACGCCTATTAAATTCTTCACTAAGTACCTTAGCTTCTTGTTTTGACGAACAGAAAACTAGACCCTTTACCCTATCTCCTGAATAACTATAATAATTGATCTTACTTATAATATGTTCAACACGTTCATTAGACACTAGATTTGAAAAATCGCTTAACTCGTCAATAACCTTACCATCAACTTCTAGATCACTAATGCCGAAGTAATGAAACGGACATAATAATGAATTTTCCATCGCTTCTTTTAAGCGAACTTCATAAAACGATATTATTGTTAAACAATTCATAAATATTAAAACTATCCGTTCTATCAGGGCTTGCCGTCATCCCTAGATAAAATGTTGGTTTAAAATAATCCATCAATCTAAGATAACTGTCAGCTCCTGCCCTATGTACCTCATCTATTATAATTTCATCAAAATGAGTCTCGTTAAAACTCTTAAAAACATCTTCTTTAGACATAGTTTGAACTGTAGAAAAATTAAAATCCGCTTCTATATTTTTCTCTTTACCTGTAAGTAAACCATAGCTACGACTAGTTCCAAAAATAGTCTTGAATGTCTCTAACGCCTGACGAGCAATCTGTTCTCTATGAACGATAAACAACAATCTCTTAGCACCTATACTCTTCATCGCAAAAAGCATGCAAATGTCTTACCAGTTCCTGTCGCAGAAATAAGAAGCCCCTTATTATCTTGATTACGAAGTTTTTCGAAATTTTCTATAAAAACTCCTCTGCATCTTATTCGGTTTAATTTCCTCGGAAATAATTTTTCTTAGTAACAGTCTCAACCTTATTACTAGCGAATTCTTCAACATACTTATCTTTTATTTCAGAGTAAGACTTGGCTTTTCTTCCATAAGCTATTAAACTCATATAGAATGTTATCCGTTAGAACCCTATCACCCTCAAAAAAAGTATTCCATTCTTTATTTATCGTAAGTACAGCACTCGTTAAGTTCGAACTTCCCATCAGTACTTTCCATGAGTCACCTCGCCTAAACAAATAACCTTTAGTATGGAATCCATGTTTATTTTTCTACACAATCATAAACCTTTAGAGATATTTTTTAAAAATTAGACAATTTCTCCTAACACTTTAGGAGTATTAAAATATAAATAATTCGTCGTTAAAAATTTTTCCACGGATATTTTCTTCTAAATTCTTCAAAGTCTGAAGCAAACTAGTTAAACCACTTTTCTGAAATAAATGCCACGCTAAAAATAAATTCATCACACATTTCTAATTCACTCTCAAGCGTACTAAGAACTTTCTTCGCTTCTAAATGGTTATTATAAACAAATGTATTCTTCATTTTAACCTCCTTCTGTTAGATTAGCCATTAATTATTTTCATATGTTATTAATGCTTCTTTCATAACTTTTACATTATGAACACGCACCATTCTAGCTCCTCGTTTCACCGCTTCTAATGATAAAGTAGCACTTACTATATCCTATCTTTCGGATTACTATTACCACCTAGCACATAATCTGTAGTTCTCTTTCTACTTACCGCATATAAGATTTCACAACCTAGTGAATTAAGTAATTCTGGTTACGATGTAATTTCTAAGTTAGCTTCTGCAGTTTGCAAATCCCATCCCAGGATCGACGATAATATTTTCTTTTTCACACCAGCATTTGAGACAAATATCAACACTCTCGCCTAGTTCACGTACAACTTGTTCAATCTCTTGCCCTTCTTCTACACCACCATTGTGCATAATAAAGATTGGCATATCATCTTAGCAGCGACATCAGCCATAGTACTTCCTTTTAGCTTTCCATTCACATCATTTAGTACATCTACTCCTGCTTCAATCATGTATTCAGCTACATTGAGGCTTATACGTATCGACACTAAAAACACATCAGGGAATATTTTTCTTAAAGTTGAAATACACTTTTGTAATCTAGCAAGTTCGTCTTCCTCGCTAACTACAGTAGAACTTGGACGAGTTGATTCAGCACCAATATCAATAATATCGCACCTTCAGCTACCATCTACAGACACCTTCTATCGCAGCTTCACATCATAAAAATCTCCCCATCTGAAAAAGAATCGGGTAAAATTCAATATCCCCATAATTAAATATTTTTCATTTTAATAATTGTTTTAATTTATTCATTCTGTCACCTTATCATTTTTATTTTACATACCTTACTATTATATCATGTGACTGTTATGTTTTGCAGTAAAAAGGGAGTAACTCAAAAATCTTGATTTCTTATGAAATAAGATTTTATAGAGTCACCCCGCACAGGTTATTAGATATCTAAAAGCTTTTTATAAAGCAATTTTAGATATCAATAAACCACTGCGTCTATGAGTTATCATATGACCTTTGTTGAATTTTAAGACTTTAGGGGCAGCCCCATTACTTCTATGTCTTATTACTTGGACGCTACCCTCAACTTTCTACTCACTCTTTTTCTTCAACGAACGAATAACTGGTTCTTTTCTAAATGCATAGTACAATTGAGCTGCTCATTGCAACCCATAGAATAGGTTCTACAAATATTACTCCTAAATATCCTGCACTTGGAATAATAAATATTACAAATAATATTTTTCCTAGCATTTCTATAATACTTGAAACTAGTGGCATCATCTTTTTGTCCTAATCCTTGCAGAGCATTTCTCAATACTAAAAAGTATCGCTAAAATGGATAAAATACAGAACTAATCTTAAGATATAGCGAAGCTTGGTAAATTAGTTCTTCATCATTACTTCCGTGATAAGTTCATTTAAATATGGACTTGCGAAAAATAGCGTAATACAGATGAAAACTGACCAAATTATCGTAACAAGCGCACCCTTACGTAATCCTTCAACTATTCGATTATATTGTCTTGCTCCGAAGTTTTGCGATGTGAAAAGTCGTTATGGTCGCACTCATAGATCCTGCATGGGGAGCGGTGCGAACATCTATTCTTCTAGCACTCGTCTGAGCACCGATAATTACTGGACCTAAAGGCATTAATCGATGTTTGTAAGATTACTGTACCAATTGAAACAACAGAAAACATAAGTCCCATTGCTAACCCTTGGCTAAATAAATCAGAATAAAGTTTTTTATTCCATGTAAAATGTTTTTTTGTTGGAATTAGAAATGGTGTTTTTCTACGAATATAGTTAAAACATAATACTGCAGAAATACCCTGTGAGATAATTGTTGCAACTCCAGCCAACGTACACCCTGTATGTAAGTATGCTATAAAATATATATCTAATACAGTGTTAATAATTGCTGAGAAAATTAAGAAATATAATGCAGCCTTACTATCTCCTACTGCTCGAAGTAATCCCGCACACAAATTATACGCAAGAGTAACACCTACAAATACTACTATAAGATAACTATACTCATAAGATTGATCAATAATATTACCTGGTGTTCCTAGTAATTTCAGTAATGGATATAAGGTAAAATTACCTAATACGGCAATCACAATACTCAATACCCTCCCTATTACAAATGTAGCTACAGCACTCTTTAACTTTTCATAATTTCCTGCACCGTAATGACGAGCAATAACTATACCCATACCATTTCCTATACCTAATGCAAAACCAACTACAAGTTCAAATATCGCAGCAGTAGCTCCAACAGCAGCAAGGGATTCTTCTCCAAGGAATCTACCAACAATCATAATATCTACCGTATTATAGAGTTGCTGAAAAATATTTGCTATCATAATTGGTATCGCAAAGCAATCATCGCTCGTAAAATCGGACCTTCTAATAAATTAACTGATGTTTTTCATAAATAATATTATAGCACTTTGAAATAAAAGTTTCAGACTGAAAACTATTCTGAAAATGAAAGGCCCATCTTTCGATGAGCCGTTTTATATTATGATATTATTAAGTTTTATTATGTTTATATTATATCCCACTTACCTTATATAAACTTAAAACTACAATTAAAATGAAACTAAAATTGAAAAATTGAAAATAATAATTATCTAGTTCTTTTCATAATATACTTCAAATTTGGACATTCTATCACTTTATCAATTTTAAAACCTAATTTCTCATACAGTTTCTTAGCGATCATATTAGAATCAAATACTGTTAGAGTTATACTATCAATATTTTCATCTTCAAAATATACTGAACAAATGATCCTAATGCATTCTTTCCAAGACCTTGTCCTATTTTGTGGATTTAAAATAAATCTCCTAAATGACATTATCTCCTCGATTTTTATAATTTTGTATTATCCCCAAGAAATTCTTCTTCATGAAAAAATAGAAAATATATTCTCTAATTTCTGTATCTTATTTAAATTTAAAGGATAAGAAACCTTTAATCCCATCCATTGCTTTTGAAATTCTTCACCTTTCTCATTCGACCATTTACAGATCACTAGAGAATTGTTTTTGCTTATACCTTTTTCAAATCTAATATCCATATCTACACCTTCACAAATATCATCTATACTAAATATTTACACACTATTCCATTCTTTATAGAATTGTTCTAGCTTAATTTCTAAAAATCTAGATTTTTCATTTTGCTAATCCCTTAACAGTATGAACATTCACAAAAATTTTAAAATAGTTATCCTAATTCATTCTATCTAAATAAATTAGACATATCAAATAGATATGCCCTTTTATTTTAACCCTTAACTAATAAGACTTTCTCTTCTTCAAGTATCTCTCCTTGATCAATAAGGCTCTTAATACACCCTAATAATATCTTCAAAAATTATTGCTTGTCAAATCTCCATAAAAATGGAGAAAGGCCCATCTTTCGATGAGCCGTATATTTTCACTGATTTCGAAACTAAGAATTTTCTCGTCCTTTCGTCCTAAAAATTCTAGTTTCTGTAGTATGTGTTATTCATGCATTCTATCTTCATTCTTTGGACTCGATAGAATTACGACTAACCGATGAAAAAATATCTATTATCTAAATATTTTAAACTCAAAATCAAAAATTACCCCATGAAAATGGAGAAAGGCTCATCTTCGATGAGCCATTTATATTATGAAAAATATTATTAAGTTTTTGTTATGTTTATATTATATCCCACTTACTTACGCAAACTTTTAGACTATAATTAAAATGAAATTAAAGTTGAAAAATGATTATTTTTCTGAAAAATATTTTACTTAAAGATTTACTTTTTATCAAATTTATTTCTTATATTGATAATACTAAAAATGATGGTATATTTTTTATAATGAGGTGATAATATGCAAAAACACAACATAAAGTATATTACAAATAGAATTTTAAAAACATCTAATCATATTCCAAGAAAAATTACAATCCCAGACAAATAAAGAACGATTAGAGCTAAATTTCTACAAGCAGGCATTAAAGATATCAAAAAAATAAAAACCTTATTGACGGAGAAAAGATTCTCTCAAATCTGGAAAAGAAATATAATATATAGATATAGCATACAACTATAGTAACTTCGAAAATTACTCAAGAAATGGAAAGGGCTCATCTTTCGATGAGCCGTATATATATGATATTATTAAGTTTTTGTTATGTTTTATATTATATCCCACTTACCTTGCGTGAACTTTAGACTATAATTAAAATGAAATTAAAGTTAAAAAAATTTTGAAAAATACTCCATAGAAATGGAGAAAGGCTCATCTTTCGATGAGCCGTATATTATGATATTATTAAGTTTTGTTATGTTTTATATTATATCCACTTACCTTACATGAACTTTTAGACTATAATTAAAAATGAAACTAAAGTTGTTAATTTTCATATTTAATTTCAATAATACTATATAAATCTACTAATCAACATAACCATAAATAATTTATAAGGATTATTTATATCTTATTTTTGATTTTAACTTAAATTCCTTCACCAAAAATTATATCCTTTACAATTCATCTTTAACATTATAAAATTAAGTGTATATTATTAGAAATGTTGGTGTTTATTTATGAATTTGAATTGTAAAATAAAATTTGAAAAATATTTAAAAGAAAATGATTTAGAAGATAAAAATAACATACTAGATCTTTTCAGTCAGTTAAGTTTAGAACAACTTGCTGAAAACTTCTAACTTTAGATGAAGATGAAATTATAAACTACGCAATTGAGTGTGTTTGTGAAGAACTTCTTATTACTTCATCATATAAAATAGAACGTACTGGGATGAAACTTGGTCTTCACAGAATGGAGCATATTCTTGAACTCTTCGATCATCCTGAAAAAGATCTTGAAAGTAATTCATGTTGCTGGTACTAATGGTAAAGGATCTACTTGTTCTTATTTAAAGATGTGTTAAAAACTAAGTATAAAGTTGGATTATATACAAGTCCTGGTATGCTGAGTTTTTAACGATAGAATTCTGTGTTAATGATGATTTTATTTCATATAGGAAGCTTATCGTTTATTCAAACTAGTCCAAGAGACTTACGACCAAAATAATCCAGATCCAAGTGATAAACTATCATTCTTTGAAATTATCACTGGTGTAGCTCTATTATACTTTAGAGAGCAAAAACAGCAATTTCGTTATTATGGAAGTTGGTCTTGGTGGAAGATATGACGGAACAAATATTTTTAAAGAAAAAGTATTATCTATTATTACAAAAATCGGTCTAGATCACACTGCGATTCTTGGCGATACTCTTGAAAAAATCGCCTATGAAAAAGGTGGAATTATCCAAGAAAATGATAATGTCCTGATTTACCCTGCTTGTGAAGGTGTAGTAAATGTAATAAAAAGACATCTGTCAGGAGAAAAATGCTGGCTTAAGTATTTTAAACGAAAAAGATATCGTTGTGAATAAAAGTCGAAGCTAGAGGTAACGAATTCTCATATAAAGGTGTAAATTACTCTACTAAAAATGGTCGGTGCACACCAAACTTTTAACGCATCTTTAGCTTTAGAAGCATTATCTAATCTGAAAAACGTGGTATTATCGATATAGAAGATGACGTTATAAAAGAAGCTCTAAGTAAATCCGTTTGGGTAGGACGTTTAGAATGGATTCGTGACAATATTCTTCTAGATGGCGCACACAACAATGATGGAATAGATGGTTTAGTAGCCTACCTAGATAAGCAAAAAATTCCTAAATTGAAAATTCTGCTTGGTATTCTTGGAAGACAAAGACTATAAAGATATGATTGAAAAATTAAAAACAATCCCTGCTGAATTTTCAGCAACTAAAGTTCCAATCGAGATTAAAGAATCAAATCTTGATAATCTAGTTCAAAGTTTTGGCGATACTCATGTCACTAAATATGAGAATTATGAAGTTGCTTTTAAACAATATTATTCCAGATCTGAAAGATGATGAAACTCTTCTAATTACAGGTTCACTTTATCTTATCTCAGCGGTAAGAGGTGAAATATTTGAGAAATACTAGATATATAACAAAGAACCAGCATCACTGCCGGTTCTTTTTTACTATTCATAGTTTTCTACAAAATGTTTTATCGACGCTGCAAAATCGTCCACTACATGTGTAGCTTGGTCTTTTACTTCTTGTGGCGCGCGGTTCATACAGTATGAAATATCTGCTACTTTAAACATATCCACGTCATTCCTAGAGTCTCCTAAAGCTATTACTCTATCATACCCTGACCTGATAGCTTCTATACCACTAGCTTTAGAAATATTTTTTGCTGTGATTTCCATACGTGTTGAACCAGATTTATAAATCTCTACTTCTGGAAATTTTTCTTTCATTATATCGTAATGATAATCTAATTGGTCTTTTTGTTGGTCTTACATTTATTTTATAGATTATTTTTCCTTTTAGTATTTCAAAAGATTTTTCGACACAAATAAGTTCCATGTTCCACAATCTATCTTTCTTCTCATGATCAAAATTACCGATACGTTGTTTTCCATCTAAAGCATCAAATATTAATTTGCTTTCCTTTAGATATTCGAGATATTCAGTTAAATCTTTAGTAGGAATATGTTTTTCAAAAAGAACTTCATCTTGTCTTGTTACGACCGCTCCGTTAAACCCTATCATGTGTAACATCCATATCATTGCCTTCTGCAATATATTTGATTTCTTCAACAGAACGCCCAGTCGCAAACTGAGAAATCCCCGTATTTTTAGCATCATGATACGCTTTTAAATCTTCTTGTTCTACGAACACAGAATTCTTAACTATATGTACCGTCTAAGTCTGTAACAAACAAATTCTTCATGAAATTATTCCTCCATACCAAGCATTTCTTGATTTCCATTTTTAATACATTAGCATGAGATCAGTAAATTGATTGCATTTGCATATCACTTTCTGCAAATCCCATAGCTCCAAGTTTCGTTTCGTAATACGTTCTTGGTCTACTAAGTTTTTATCTTTTACATTAATTCTTAAACGAGTTATACAAGCATCTACAGCTTCGATGTTATCTGGTCCACCGTGTTGCTTTAACTAATTCAATCGCTTGTTTTCTAATTCCTTCTGGTGTTTTTTGTACTGTTTCCATTACTTCATCATCACCAGCAGCTACGTCTACTGATTTTGGTGCTTCTTCTTTTACCGATTGTAGCGATTTCTACACCAAGTTTAGCACGAGCTTCATCTTTTATTAGATAATTTAACATCATCTCCATCTTCACGACCAGGAGTTTTAAGATCGAATTTAACAATCATAAATCTGAATACGATGTAGTAGATGAAGAAGTAAACTACACCTACAATTGGTACTAACCACCAAGCTGTTTTAGGACCTTGAAGTACTCTGTAGATTACCCAGTTAATAAATCCGTGTCCAGTTGGAGTAGCAAACCCCTGCTCCTAACATGTGCATTACGAATAATGCTGAACCAGCTAAGAATGCGTGTACTACATAAAGAATTGGAGCTACGAATAAGAATGTAAATTCGATTGGTTCTGTAATACCAGTTAAGAATGAAGTACCAGCTGCTGCGAATAATAATGAACCTACAACTTTACGTTTTTTCTCGTCAGCTGTTTTGTACATTGCATAAGCTGCACCAGAAAGACCGAACATGAAGTAAACGAATTTACCACCATTGAAACGAGTGATATTTGGATCAACATGTTTGATGTTTGGATCAGCAAGAGATGCTAAGTAAGCGTTGATTGTACCAACTACGTTGTCCACCAATTTCCCAAGCTCCACCTAGTTCTGTTGTACGAACTGGCCAGTTTAAACCGTGGTGAAGACCGAGATGGTAATAATGCTCTTTCTACTAAACCATACAGGAACGTTCCAATAGGTCCTGATTTAAGGATGAAGATTGATAATACACTGATACCTTTTTGTACTGGAGGCCATACGAAGAATAGTCCAGTTGCAACTGCTGACATGATTACTATAGTTGCGATAGGGTACGAAACGTGGTCCACTGAAGAATCCAATAACTGTTGGTAGTTGAACTTTAACAGCCCACTTATGGACGAAGTATACAACTATACCTACAATGATACCCCTGAATACACTAAAGGTCCATTGTTTTGAATACCGAGTACTTTTTGTCTGCATGGCATTTGATAATGCTAATTTTGCTTCGTTGCTTGATAATTTACTAGTATCTACTAATTTGTGACTTTGTACTAATAGGAAGTTAAGTACAGTAATGTAATACGATGAATCCTAGTAAACCAGAAAGTGCAGCAGAACCTTTTTTCACGTTTTGCTAAACCTACAGCTACTCAACTGCAAAAATAATTGGTAAGTTGTTGAATGCTGTATCTCCTAATACGATTAGGAATTTCATAATAAATTGAATAATGTCATTTTAATGCTGGGAACATTTTTTAGTGTGTTTGAATTACTGAAGGTGTCCCAATCCCTTTAATAATACCTGCACCAGGAAGTACAGATACTGGTAATAAGAACGAACGTCCGAATTGCTCGAAAAGCGAAACGAATTTATCTTTTAGCCATTACCTTTTCTCCTTTAGTTATTTTTATAGGTACATTATACCAGATTTGAAAAACGTTTTTTCGATTTCGCCTAAAAGTTTCTTGTTTTGTAATTTTATTACTATTTCAGTGAAAATTTTACTGAACGCTAGAAAACCTTAACAATATAACTTTTTATTTTTTCTATATTTTTATGATATGATACTTTATGCTGAGTAATCAAAAGAAAATCTTTAGTAAATTTTTACTATGAATTTTTATGTTTTTGAGAATCTAAAAGAAAAACTATGATAAACTATCAATTTCGGAACAACAAGCTATTGATTATCTAATGAAACAAGATAATATTGAGCATACTACTCTAAAAAGAAATTAAACAAGAAATCCTTGTTTCTTCCTCTACTGTAATTCGGGCTTGTAAAAATTGGGATATAACACATTTATTGACTTAAAATATGATTTAAAAATAAGCAAAAGAGTTAGCTAAAATAATAAGGAAACCTCATCTACCTTTAACAACTTAAAAGAACAACTTAGCGTCGAATTTTTCACGTACTATGTCTATTCTTAATCAAGATGATTTTTGATATTTTTGCTGATAAAAATAATTAATGCACGTCGTATTTTTGCTTAGGTAGTGGCTCTGAGTTATATGGTTATGAGTGATTTCAATAGAAAGCTTAAACTTATAAATCTTTGGGCCAATGATTATTTTTGAACATTATTCTATTAAAAGAATCCTGATATCTGTACAAGATGATGTAATTCTAGTATTTTCTCTAGGGGAAATACAGACGTAATTAATGATTGCGTCTTAGCTACGAAACAAAAACGGAGCAACTATTTTATCAATCACTAGCCTTGCGAATAGCCCTCTTGCTAAAAATGAGCGATCACGTAATAAAAGTCTACGATGCACCAAAAACAGATTCGTTCTCGACTTATGTTAAACGTAGTTGGAATAATTCTATTCGAAACTATCGTAAATACAATAAGCCCTGGTCAATATGTAATAGATTAAAATTTAATAACAAAGGACTGACTGACAAAAATCGATTTCTCCGAAATCACGATTTTTGAGTCACTCCTATTTATTTTTCTTATATTTCATTTCAATATTAAAAATTCGCTCTATAGCTAAAATTTTTCTTCCAATGAAATATCCTAAACAAAGAGGATAGCTTTTGAGCATCCTCCTTGTTACTAATTATCTAGTTATTTTTATTTTTAACCTTATTTTTAGGTACTCGTTTTGCTGAACCTATATTCCAAACTGTCTCTTCTTGTGAGGCAATTTCTTTATAGATATTAGCATTACTTATTTCTGCTTAGTACCTTTAGCTTCTACTGTTTTCAACTAATTTTTGGTTCATACTTCAGGTGTAGTTTTTACTCGCTTGATTATTTATAGATAATCCTGTGGTTGATATACCAACTGGTTTATTTGAATTTTCAGCTGTATTACGTGTTGCTGAACCATATACAGAAGAATATACTGGAGATGGTTTAAACTTACCTACACTTCGTGATTTAGGAGTGATAGTATTTGAGACTCATCATTTTCGACTCGTTACTGATTTAGTCGATGTAGAGATTCCTGATGAAGAATATTTTTCAAAAATTGCATCAAGTATTTTTGATTATTTTCAATTTTCTTTACTTACTGGTCTATATCCATAATCTACAGTTTTATATTCACCTAACTTAGTTCCATTACCTTTGTCAAAAGTACTCAGAAACATCATTAGTATATAGTTTTTCAGTATAATCTATTCCACGTTCAACTTCTTCAACAACTTCACTTTCTTCTTGAGATTTAGCGTCTTCACTCTCTTTTCAACTACTTCTTTAGAGACAACTACTGTCTGTGAATTTATCTACATCATTAGCTTTTTAATAATCTTATTATTAGGAGATACTCTCTTAATGCTATCAATATTTTACTGAATCTGTGAGATTCTTCAAGATAGTTTTGTTCTTCTAACTCTTCGATTTCATCTTCATTTAAATGATAATCACTGTAACCAGAAAGTCTATCTTTTTAACTTCTTTTAATTTCTTCGTAATCTTCAGCTTCAATATCTTCTATTTTAGCCGCTTCTTGAACTAAATCAACATAAGTTTCCTCTTGTTTTTCTTTCTTAAGGTCAGCTAAAATTTTCATTAGTTCTTCTATTTCAGGAGAGTTTTCTTCTTTTCTTGGAGAAACATCAATATTTTTCAGTTTTAATAAGCTCATCTAAGGCTGTTCTTTCTTGAGTATTTTCAGATTTCTTACCTTCATATAAACCTTTTTCTGAAGTTTTCCAACTTCTTCGCTAGATCTTTTGGCCTTCTACTTTCGAATCTTTCACCAACAAGTGCTTACTCTATCAATATCATCTTCGAATAAATCTTCACTACCTTCTAGAACATCGTGTACAGAAGTGTATTTTAATTTTTCAGACGGCTTCCTTCCGCATCAAGTTCTCTTACTTCCAAAGTGCTGAGACTTCTTTCTCATGAGTTTTTACTTTCTTTTTCACGAATTTCATCAAAAATACCATCTAATTTTTCGTTTTTCTTAACGTATAGTGGATTATCTTTTTCGATTTTATCTGCTTCTTTCTAAAAGAATTAAAATTTTCTTTCGAATTCTTTTACGAGCATCTTTATTTTTAGTAACTCTTTCTTCTTGAACTTGAGTTTCCTCTTGGGCTTGATCTTTGAGATGAAGTAGCTACTTCTTGTTTTAATTCACTCTATCCTTCCCTAATACTACACTGTCTCCAAGTTCATCAATCTTACGATCTTGTTTTTAATCTCTTAGTACGATCAGCTGCAAGCGTTGGGTGTTTTCTTCTTGTTGGCTTCTCATCAAAGATATCAACATCAGTTATTTCAGAATTTGTAGCACCAAGTTTCTTCAGTACATCCCTAAGTCGGCAACTGTTTTCCAGCTGAAGCATTCTCTTTTTCTTCATATTTTGTAATATCAATTCTTCAAATTTAGCTTCTTCTTTAACTTCGTCTACAAAACTCAATTTCAAGTTCTTCTTCAGGGTTCAGAATCAAATCTTTCAACAGATACTTGAGGGTTTTTCTTAACTGGTGTTTCCTCTTCGTATTCTTCTTTCCTCATAATCATCTAATACCGCTTCTAACTCTTCTTGATCAATCTCATCTTCACTTTCCACGTTAAACAATTTATCTTTAAACCTTGAGAAGAATCCCTTTTTGTCTTCTCATATTCTTTCCCTCTTTTTCATAATCTTCAAAGTTTTCTTCTTTTACTACTCTTGATCGTTCTTTTTCAGCTAGTTTAGCTTTTTCTTTTGCTCACGTTTTTGGCGTTCTAGATATGTTTTATAATCTTCAGCCTCATCATCTTTTATCTTCTTCAGAACCTCTTCATCTAGAAATCATATCTATTTCTTCATCGTTTGTTTAAATAAATTCTTGAATTTAGCGAAGAATCCAGTTCCTTTTTAGATTTTCTCTCTTGTTCGAAAGTCTTCTTCATAATCTTCGTCTTCAAACTCATCTATTTCAAAGTCGTCCAAGTTTACTTCTTCATAGTCTTCAAATTTCTCTTGAGTTTCTCTCTCTTTTCTTCTGTTCCTAAAATCTGATTCAAACTCATCTTCTTCAAAATGTTCTCTTAGATTTTCTGAACTAAAGTCTATTTCAAAAATCTTCTTCATCTTCACAATAGACTCTTTCTTTTCTCTTGTTTCAGTTCTTCTTTCCTAGTTTCTAAAAGAAACTTTCTTTCTTTTTCTTTACGCGATATCTCTTCCGAATATCTCATCTTCATCTTCTTCTAAAAACCACTTTTCCAATTAACATACTTTACACCTCCCTAAAGTTAGATTTTTATTTAAGATTCAAATCTTTCACTCGAGTTCCTACTTTAGTATCGGCACTCTAATACTAAAATTCCTCGTGCTTCTTCTTGTGGTAATCCTAATTCACGTTTTTGAACATAGCATTCCGTTTGATTCTACACCACATGATTTTTGATTTTTAATTAATAAACCACTTGGCATCATCATCACCATAATGCTACAACAACTTTTTGACCTGTTTTCTACATTAGGAGCTCCACAGACAATTTGTAATGTCTCATCTTCACTAACTTTTACTTCGTTACTTTTAGCTTATCAGCATCTGGGTGTTTTTCTCAACTAAAACTTCTCCAACTACGAAGAAATCGTCATTGTTTCCTTCTAAATCAATTTTGATTCCATTTTTCTAAACGTTTTTGAAGAATCTCTTTTTGTTCTTCTGTTAAATCAATACTTCCTTCTCCATCTAATTTCAAGTTTTCAACATTAAAAATATTTAACCCTACTAAAGCACCATTTTCATCTTTAATTAGAGTGATATCTCCTCGTATGTTACCTCTTCTTTACTTTGAATAGTAATTAATAATGTTTCTCCCTAACATTTTTCTTATTTGTATAACATGACTCTCTCTCCTATACTTAATTTTTAAAGTTATTCTACAAAAATAAAATAACCTCTCAGTTCTTTTCCATCATATTTAAAATGTAATTGTTGTTATTGGAACTAAACCTTCCGCAAAAAATGAACCATTACCTTTTGTAAAATTTCTAATCCTTTTTATTTTTTACTCAGCTATTATCAAAGTATCTTGATGTGGCAACCCTACATAAAAGTCTGAACCTATTTTTTTCATAAAAAGTAATTTAATACTTTCTCATCCAAAATACGAGCCCCATCATAGCCATCTTTAGCATTTAAAAATAAAAATCATTTCCCTGAACACTATCTTTATTATATTTCAATGATAATTTTTCTAAATTACCTTTTAGCAAAAATCAAAGAGTTCCTCATCAGAAATAAGTAGTTGTTCAGTAATTTCTATCTAAAAATTTATAGCCATTTTCAAAATCATATACTAAATAAATATCTGTTTTCATTAGTATGATTAAGCTTTTATTAAGTTTTGTGTATTATCTTTATTAAAGCTAGTAGACCTTTACTACAGGAAAAACACGTTCTAACAAATCTTCTTTATTTAAATTTGATGTCGAAATTTTTTCCTGGGCTTCAAAATTAGACACTATGTAATAAATAAACTCATCAATTTTTCTTATCACTAAGACTATTTTTATTTCCTAATTTTTACAAAACTATCAATATCTATTTTCGCTTTATTATTTTTGTATTCTAATATAAAAATACTACTATCATCTTCTTTTTCATGAATTTTTAATGTTGGTAGTTTTTTTCTATAATTTTTTTCAAAAATATAATCTCTAGTATATGACATACTGCCTCCTTTTAGTGCATAATATGACAACTTAATTATAACATATATCTTCTACATCTATCAACACTAATTCCTTAATAAAACGTATTATTTATTAAAAGTCCAAATTTACTATTTAATTGCTTATTTTTTTGATATTTTGCTATAATTTAATTATTATTTTTTTAGGAGAAAATTTATGTCTGCTGAAGAACAAAAACGAGCCGAATTAAAAATTAAAATATGAAAAATTGGATATAAGACTAGATTGTTTGCCTTTAGCATTATCTATCTTATTATACTTTTATTAAATTTTATAATTTTTTAAAAATAATAAAATAACTATTTTATCCTCATTATTATTTTTACATATATAGTCTATACACAAACTCTGATTTGGTTTATAAATACAAACTAATAACCAAAGTCGATAGTATTGACTTTAAAAATTAAAAATAAGCTATGTTAAAGTTATTAAACAAAGACTACCGACATTTTTAAAAATCGTCAGTAGCCTGAGTTTTTGTGCTTACTCTTTAGTTTTAAGCTGATAAATACCTACACAAGCAAGACCTATACCAAGCATTGTAAAACCTGATTTCATATCAAGTTCGTCTAATAAAGAACTTACAACAACAGCAATACCCATTGCAGTAGGTACAGCCTTCAAGATAATATTAAGTAAGTAAGGAGCACCTTTACGTCTATTTCCATGAATTGACTTAGCATTCATAAGATCTTCTACGGATACACCAAAGATCTCTGCAATTTTGGGTATTGTTGCCGTATCTGGAAAAGCAATATTTCTTTCCCACTTTGAAACAGCCTTATCGGTTATGTTAAGCATATCAGCCAAATCTTTTTGAGTCATTCCTTTTTCTTTTCTGAGTGCACAAATAATATCACCCATAGATTTGTTTGTCATATGGCATTCTCCTTTGCAATTTTATTGTTATACTTATTGTAGCTGTATTCTCCAAAGGAGTAAACCGAAGTATGGTAGAGTTTACTAAACCGGAGGTTTATCTTCGCTGAATCTTATGATTATATATATTTTTATCATGCAAAAACGGAATAAATCCAACATAGTACTGTTTTAAAAACAGAGTTATCTTGATATTAATCTATTTTTAAAAAACATCATAACCACAGATGATACTATCAATTTAAAAGTAATTATAAACCACTAAACAGTAAGTTTAGTGGTTTATTTCTTTTTAAAATTAAGCTTCTTTTGCTTCTAGAGCTTCTTCTTCATCTTCTTTTCCAATTTTTATCAAGAGCCATAATTTTTCTAGTGGGTTAGCTATGATAAATAGCAGCACACCTAATACTCCATAATTATTGCAATTATAGTTAATACTTTTTCATAACCCTCAAGTTTCAGTCCAACCTACTGTTTTACCTGTAATCCATGAAGATACAACATATGTGAAATACCACATCGCCATAGACATAGCGGCAAATTTTAGGTAATAATTTACTGAACAATGCCATACCAATTGGTGATACTAGTAATTTCCCCTACTGTTAGATGAAGTATCCACCTAGTACGTACCAAATGCTCATTTTTATTGATCCATCTAGTTTTTCCACCTAATGATTGAAGTCCTAGTACAAAACATACAAATCCTAAAACCAGTTAGTAGCATACTCCCAACCCATTTTCGTAGCAACTTTCAGTCATTACTCTGCTTTTCATCCAAAAACCATCCAAATAGTGGAGCAAGTACTATACATAAGAATCCGTTGAATGAAACTCAACCAAGTAATCGGCATATCAAATCCCTAACACATTTAAATTTACTAGCTCATCTCGTCATAAGAGTAATTGTTGTTTGTGTTTGGAAATACGCTGACCAGAAAACTGTAGAGAATACAAAAACTACAACGGCAGCATATAAACGACCTTTTATCATATTTAGATCCTTTTTAAGTCTTCTTTATTTTCTTCAGCAGATTCATGTTTATTTTTACCAACTGGATATTTTCCTGAATCACCTAGTAATTTATTTTTACCAAATGTAAATAATAGAAATGTAATAAATAAACAGATAGAAACTATTAAGAACGCTGGTGTAAAACTCCATAAACCATGATTTTTACCATCTGCTCTTTTGTAGCTCCCCAATCTTGGTAGATTAGACCACCGATAATTGGACCAAGTAAGCTTCCGATATTTACGAAAGTATAGAATATACTATATGCAGCATCTTTCATAGATACTTGTTTTTGATCATATGGTTCTCCTAAAATAGCTGATAGGTTACCACGGAAGAATACTCGACAATCGAGTTAATAATTACCCTGTTAAGAAGACGTAGAATCTACCATGAGCAAATGCAGTGAACAGTGTCCCTATCGAGTTAAATAGAATACCGAACTGAATTGCACGTTTGCATACCAATGTATTTATCAGTTAAATATACAGAAGTGGTAAAAAGAACCAATTGTTCCTAGATAAGCCATTACATCCCCTGCGAATGTTTTATCTAACCCTAATCCACCTTGTTCTACAGAATAAGTATAAAATAATATTAAAAACCTGATGTTGTCATGATGCGTAACTCTGAATAGCTATCATTACATTAATAAGCCAGCCCTTTAGGATGCTAAATTTCTGAGAATTTTTACCATATTAACAATCTCCTTTTGTACTATACTTTTATTTTAACAAACCCTAAACCCTTGATACAAATGTTTTAAGAAGATAAAAATATTATACACCCTAATTCGAATACAAAATAATATTTAAAAATATAAAGTGAATATCTTATATATTAAGCACAAAAATCAAATTAACCACGTTTAAAAACAGTAAAATATTTAGTTAAGATTTATTATCAACAAATATTAAATTTCATTTTAATTATTTTTAGTTCTATAAAGAAAAACTTACGATTTTTTATGCTATAATACGTAGCGTATTTCAAAATCGAAAGGAGTCAATATGACATTAAAAGAAATTCAAAATTATTTTTTAGTTCTATTTTTAGGAACTTTATCGGCTTTTTGGGCCATTTGTTACAGACTTATATTTACCAGCATTGCCTACTATGACATCATTCTTCAATGCTAGTACCTCAACAATTCAACTTACTCTAACAGGTAGTATGGTTGGTCTTGCATTAGGGCAATTGCTTATTGGACCTATCAGTGATAAATACGGACGTAAAAATCCATTAATAATAAGCTTAGTTATATATTTAGTAAGTTACTGGCTATTATTATCTTTCGAATGTATATGCTATGATTGTTTTACGATTTATACAAGGTGTTTCATCTGCAGGTGCTGTAGTTATTTCTCGTGCTATTTCTACTGATTTATACCAAGGTCGTGAACTAGCGGCATTCTTTGCGTTACTTATGGCAGTTAATGGATTAGCACCTATACTTTCTCCTATATTAGGGAGTCTATTACTTCAACTTACAGACTGGAGAGGAATTTTCGTTACACTTGCTCTGATCGGGGTGATTTTATTAGCTGTAAGCTTTAAATTCAATGAATCTTTAGCCGTTGAAAAACGCTTAGACCTTCCAATAACTAAAACCTATTACTCTATTGTACATGTTGCGAAAAATAGACTATTCTTTGCATTCGTTATTATTCAAGGTTTTGCCTTAGCTGCAATGTTTGCATATATAGCTGCATCTCCATTTATCTTACAAACACACTATAATCTTAACTCCATTGATGTACAGTTTGTGTTTTGGTCTTAGTGGTTTTGCTATAGTTTTAGGTAGCAAAAAGGCTGGCAACTTCAAAAGAAAAAGATAGTATCAAACTTGGATTATCACTTATGCTAGTAGTTAGTATATATCTAGCAATCGTTTTAACACTAACGTTACCTTTCCTATTCATTGAGCTGGATTTTTCCTTCTTCTACTGGGGCTAGGGTTTCATATTACCTGCTGGTCTCTAGCACTGCTATGAGTTTAGAACGTGAGCGCGCTGGTAGCGCATCTGCATCTTTGGATTCGTGCCATTTTTCTTAGGTGGTGATCGTTTCACCACTAGTAGGAATTGTAATATCTTCCACTCTAGTGCAATTGCATCGTGATTTGTTCTGCAATATCTTTTTGTAACATTTAAACTGATTGAAAAGAGAATATAAAATTAAAAATCGTAAGTTGTAAAAAGGATGAAACTCTACTTTAAAGACAGAGTTCATCCTCTATGACTTTCAGATTTTCTTTTTAACTTAACGTGTTATCATTTCTATTGTATCATATATTTCTAGTTATTATAAGACTTGTTTTATCCTTCATTTATGATAAGTTGTAAAAGTGAAAAATTAGCATGTGTTTTTGGGATGACTTTAAAAATCATGATTTCAAAAATCAATTCTATTTGAGTCAACCTAATAAAAGGAGGGCATAAAAATGTATATTCCAATAGTAGTAATAATTTGTATGGTATGTGAGTGCTATAGGTGAACTCTGAGCTATTATCTTACAAAAAGAAAGTAAAAAGAAAAGCAAAAGACGACTCAGTGATCGCCTTTTTAGTTTGATATTATCTCATTCCCAAGTTGCATAAACCTTGCAGCTTGTAGTGCACGAGTAGCTGCATTGATTTGATCTTGAACTGTTGCTGTGAGATCCCCATCCTGGCATAGTTTTGGAATAATCACTAGCTCCTGAAGCGTTTCAGCATTTACTTGTCCGTTTGATTCATGACAATAATGTGCTCCCAAGTTGAGCTGAAACTCCTGTACGACGAGCCATCTCTTGAGCTGCTGCGTTCCTTCTGCCCTGCAGTATTTACATTTGATAATCTTACTAGACCACCAGCCGATGAATATGATTGAGCTGGAGTTGATTGAGCTGAGTATGATTGGCTTGAAGCAGCTGATTGATTAGCTGATTTTTGTTGATCGTGGACGTTGTTTAGTTCCTACCACAACTACTTTAGTTGTTAGCTTCTGTAATACTTTTTCCTGAAAACAACCTCTCTAGAGATTTCTTTTCCGTTTTTCTCTCAACATTATAAGTTACTTCTTTTCTCCACGTTTTTCACCTCTCAACTTTAGTAACTTTTTCATCTACATATTTAGAATCATCTTTTTCTTCTTTTGTTTTCAAATTTGATTTCTCTTTTTAACTTCGTAGCTTTTTCCGTCTCTTACGATTTTAATAGTATCAACCGTTTAGCTATCTTTGTTTCTAACTGGTGTTACTCTATCATTTTCTCCAAGAGTAATGTTTAATTCTTTTAAGATATCTCCAACTTTTTGTAAGTAGTTTTTCATACTGTAGTTGTATCACCATCAACGATTGTTATTTCGTGAGCTTTTATAGATATTAATAGTTTCTCCACCATTTACTTTTGTATCTAATCCTGGTTCTACTCTATCATCTGCTCCAAAAGGAATATTATTAGTAGCAAGAACTTCTCTTACTGTTCCTTTTTAGCTTTTTAGCTCAACTTGCTTCCATTATCTAAACTTACGGCAAAAACATTGTGCCCTGTATATTCTCCGCTACTACGAAAGCTCCTGATAATAATAATCCTGATGTTGCTGTCTGCAATAATTCTACCTAATTTCATTCTATTAATCAATCTCCTCTTTTATCTTCTAATCCGAACAACGTACAGTGCATTATTAAATGTTTGTTTTGTTAGTTGTCTCATACGACATTTCTTTAAGATCTGCAATTTCTGTGTCATAACGCACATATGCAGGTTCATTCTCCTCTGATATGGTGTTGATGTTAAATACGGACAATCCGTTCTCAATCAACAACTTATCTAATGGACAGCTTTTGCTACTTCTTTGAGGTGTCTTCGCATTTTTAAATGTTACTGGACCTCCTAATGAAATGTAGAAGTTCTCTTTAGCATAATATTCATGCTTTTCTACAGAACCCGAAAAGCTGTGCATTATCCCACCGATTTTCACTAGCTTTTTCTTCTTGAAGCATTTGTATTGTGTCTGCCCTATAGCATCACGTGGGAATTACTATCGGTTTATTTACTTCTTTTAGCTAGTTGAATTTGTCTTCTAAATACTTCTTTTGAACATCTTTTGGACTTTTATCCCAATGATAATCTAAACCAATCTCACCGATTGCTACCACTGTATCATTTGTTAAAGCAATATATCATTTCATATTTTTCTTCTGTGAAATCTATTGCTTCACTGGGTGCCAACCAACTGTTAAATATAAAAAGTCATACTTAGCTGTGATTTCAGTGCTTTTTCTATACTTTTATCATCGAAACCAACTATGTATTAATTTCACGCCCGCTTCTTTGCACGAGCAATAGTTTCTTCTAAGTCTTCTAAATAAGCATCATCATTTAGATGCGCATGCGTATCAAATAACATACCACGCCTCCTTACTCTTATTAATATAACAAAACAAAGTTTTCGTAGAATATCTAAACTATTTCAATTATGTTACAATACTTTTTCAATTAAGATATGTTAACGTAAACATTGTAATTTTAAGTTTTTAAACTAAGCAATAGAGAATTATTGTCTATTTTTAGAGATAATTTATAAATTTTTAACATTTAAATTTTACTAAAATATATATTAATTTCTGTTAAAAATAAAAACGACTCAAATAATAAGATGCATCAATTATCATTATTAAAAGTCGTTCTTTATATTATTCAGCTTTGAAGTCTACTACTTGGAGCACCGATAAGTTGCTCTAACACCTCTGGTTTTACTTTCCCACTTGGTGCCCTACTTTTGCCTGCAGAGATAATAATCGTTTCAACTTCACGACATTTTCATCTACAAAAAAGTCGGGAATAGTTTTTCATAGCAAAATGGTGAACATCCACCTTACATATCCTGTAATCTTTGTCAAATCTTTAGGGGTAACATTGATAAATTTCACACCTGCTGCCTTTAAAGTGTTTTTCTTAAAGTTTATGCTATCTTCACTCATAAGTACCCACAACGTAGTTACCTTTTTCCATCTGTAGTCATAATTGTTTTAAATACTTGATTATGGTCGCGCCCGATAATATCAGCTACTCCTACACCAGTCTTCGCAGCATCACTTTCTGCATCAAATTCAAAGTGATTATATTCTACACCATTTTCATCTAAAAATCGTATAGCATTTGTTTTTAATTTCTTTTTCTTAGTATAATAGCTCCTCTTTTCCACATTATGTAATAATATTATTATTTTACTCCAAAGTTTACATTGTGTCAAAATTTGTATTATATAATGTGAATTACATGATAAATTGAAGTTACACTTGAAAAATTTAAGATGTGTAACATCAATTAATATTTTAGTAGTTTCTTATCTTCTGTTCCCAAACTTTTCTACTATTTCTTTGATTAGACCAATCCATCGATCTTCTTCTGTAATCACATTTCCTTCTTCTGTAGAAGCGAAGCCACATTGAGTGCTAAGTAGATATTTTCTAATGGAACATATTCACTAGCTTCTTTAATTCTTGCGATTACTTCTTCTTTATCTTCTAAATCTGCAAATTTAGATGTAATTAATCCTAAAACAACTATCTTTTTCCAACTTTTGCTAGTGGCTTGAAATCTCCTGCACGATCTGCATCGTATTCTAAGTAGTATGCATCTACATTTTCTCCCGCTAGTAGCTCGTCTTCAACATTTTGATATCCTCCTTGAGAAATCCACTTAGAAGCGAAGTTACCACGACAAACGTGCGTATTAATAGCTAAGTCTCCTGGTTTTTTCCTTCGATAACTTCATTATTTAACGCTAAACAACGTGATGCACTATTCTCTACGAACTTCTTCTAGAGGACGCTCGTCACGCGAAACGGTTCGCAAATCCATCATCAGCTAATGCTCCCCATGTACAATCATCGAATTGTAATACACGTAATCCTTCGTTGTAAAGATCTGCGATTACTTGTTTATAAGCTGCTACAATCGCATCTTTTAATTCTTCGAATGTTGGATAGAATTTTTCGTATCCTTTAATGTGATCTTCTGTACGAATTAACTCAAAAAGCTATAATTGTGATGGTGATGGAATTGTTAATTTTACGTTATACACCTCTTTATCAGCTACTAAATCTCTTAAGTATTTGTAGTGAGCTACGAATGGGTGATTTTCTCCACTGATTTTCCCTGATACTTTTGCTGTATCTGGTTTAGTCTCAATACCTTTGAATGGATATCCTTTTTCCCCTTGAACATGTTCTACACTGTTAAGACCCCAGAAGAAATCAAGGTGCCAATAAGCACGACGAAACTCCCTGTCTGTTACTCCTCTTAGTCCATTTGCACTGTTTTCAACTAATTCTGTAATTGCTTTATCTTCTACTTTAGTTAATTCTTCTTGTGAAATTTCTCCTTTTGAAAAATTTTTCACGAGCTTCTACTAGCTCTTTAGGTCTTAAAAATGCATCACATTTTGATCCACTCTGTATGCTGCTCTTCTACTACTTTATTTTGACATCCTTGGAGTTATACTAAAAAGTAGAACACAAAAATAAACAATATAATATAATAAAAGTATACACAGAAAGGAAGTGTTTAAAATGGCATGTCTACGATGAAGATTTTTAAAAGATCAATTGTTGGTCTTTACCAAAATGGTAAGACTCAAACACAACTGAGTAAAAAGATTATGGTATTTCTTTTAAGTGCCATTAATAAATGGGTGAAACAGTATTCTGAGATTAAAACTGAAGATGGTCGATGTGTTTACCGCTAAAACAAATAAAGAACTTCAAAAACGAAACGCTCAATTAGAAGAAGAAAATCAAATTTTTAAAAAGGCGATTGCCATCTTCACGTAACACTCAAACAAAAGATTAAACGCTATTTTTCACTTTAGAAATCAACATAATATTAAACTTTTATGCAAAAGTATTTAATGTTAATAGAAGCACATACTATAAATATATCTCAAATGATTTACTCTAGAATTGAAGAAAATCAAATGATTTCTAGAATTATTTTAAAAATTCATGGAGATTACAATAAGCGACTTGGTATATAAAATTACTCATATTTTAGAGCGTGATTATAGTATTAAGGTTAGTGTTGAAGAGTATATCGATTAATTCAAAAATTAAATCTCCCTACTATGTCTACTTCAAACCTTTTATCAAAAGCGAGTAAAGAAAACTGTGAGGATACTAAGTTACGTAACCACTAAAACAAGAATTTAATCCTCCAGAGCCCTATATATGGTTTAGCTAGTGATTTTACTTATATAAAAAGTAAATGGTGTTTGGTTTTTATTTGTGTATAATTATGGATTTATTTTCTAGAAAAATTATATCGTGGAATATTTCTAATAAAGCTGATTCTAACCTTATTATGAGTACATTTAATGACGCTTATAATAAAAGAAATTGTCCTACTGGTCTTATGTTTCATTCTGACCGTGGTACTCAGTATACAGCAGCTCCCTAGAAAGCTCCTGGATAAATTTAATATAGTTCAATCTTTTTCTAAGGATATCCTTTCGATAATGCTTTGTTGTGAGTCTTTCTTAAATATTTAAAGAAAGAGGAGTGCAATAGAAAAATTATCACTCAATTGAGAATTAAAACTTTCTTTTATTTGAGTATATTGAGGATTTTACAATCTTAAAAGACCACACTATTCTTTAGAACTTATGACTCCTAACGAAAGAGAATTAGCGTTTTATGAACGTTGAAAAATTTATTTTACACTGAGTTTCTATCGGTGTGGTTCTTAATGTGGCAAAGTGGCACTGCCACATTTTCCTCACAGGATACCACACCTACTTCTCAGTATAAAACAAATTTCACTTAAATTTTCTCAACTAATTTTCGTATTTTCGTGTCTATTTACTTGACTATAGTCCACCTGGACACATAATATTTTTCTCCTTTTGTTTAACTGATTTATTTTCTCTTTTTAACTTTACTCTTCTGACTTTATTGTCTTTACTTTTATTATAAATTGCTAGTTACTTTTGACCCCAAACTTCTTCAACTATTTCTACTAATAAGGGACTATCCATTGGTCTTCTTCTGTTAAAATATTTCCTTCTTCTGTAGAAGCGAAACCACATTGTGTACTTG
>BNJU01002065.1_pt1 | contig 96398 bp, 137 predicted proteins | sample 8539281 | NCBI WGS metagenome assembly BNJU01 (sample SAMD00202456, study PRJDB9452) | human saliva metagenome | isolation source: human saliva | place: Japan
CACGACGATGAGAAGAACTTTCTCCGGATTAGACGAGCTGATTGACCAGTCTGGAGAAACACTGGATTGTCTTCGTTCACTGCGCGCCAGGTCGGCAAATTGGACTCTGATCAATATGTTCTCGGTCGCGCGGGATGACTTTTATCATGAAAGTCGGCGCGACTGCCGCGCGTGATGGGCAGAGATATCCTCGCCCTTGACCTCGGACGGCACGTGCGCGTGTTGAGCCAGTTCGTCATCACGTGCGTCAGGGGTGGTTTCTTTACCGCACGTCGATGTTCAAGATGAAGGCGCAGAGCGTAGAAGTTGCAGTGATGGTGGCCTTGCCGTCTGCGGCAAGAAATCGGCGTGATATCGAGCGCAGCGATGAGCCGTTCTTGCCATGCGGTCTCTCCGTACTACGCGCGCGAACTCGGGCTGTTGAGAGACCTGCTTGAGGTACTTTGATGAGATTTGAGCGTAGTTGAATTAGATGACGCGATCATCAAGCTGCCTGCCAGCGCGCAGGAGATGTGGAAGCCCTGGCTGAACGAACTTTGGAAGGTCTCAAGACGCCATCAATTCGCGCTCCTGGTGATAACTGGGCGGATGCAGATGCGCGAGTCGACAGCGCCAAGCTGTCAGCGAGCTGCAGAAGTATCTTGGGGTCTCACCTGCACAAACCGCGGTATTTGGAGATGCGGGACGACCTTGGGATGATGTCGCGCGCTGAGTTCTCTCGTCGATGGCGAATGCCGTCCCGATATCCTTGCCGCGCGCGCTTTGTTGCTCCCTTCTGAATAACGAGGTCATGTGCGCAAAAGCAACCTTCCTTGAGTAGTCACCTTTACAGGGCCTGGAGCCTGCCGGTCTCTAGTCTTCGAAAGTATTTATCCACGAGGATACGTGAGCATTCCGGCAGCTGGCTGGGCCAAAGTCGAAACCCTGCTTTGACAAGGTGAAGGAACTAAGCTGCTTTCGCTGATCCTGGTACTATCGGCTGGATCTTGTCATTTGTTCGTTTTTGTTCCCTCACTGATCATCCAGACGTTACGAAGAGCGGACATCCCATGCTGCTGGCTGGGTGGATCGGATTGTGACTGTGTGGGTCATCATCGGCCCGATTAATATCCTTGGCGTGGTCTTGTCGATCCGAGTCGCGCAGTTCAGATTTCAGCGGCAGCGTAGCCCAACGTAAGGATCGTTCTGAATGCGAGTTCCTGGCATCGAACCTTGATTCTGGGGCCTCTTCATCGCCGGTTAGTGCACTTTGCCGAGTATCTTCGCCATGAAGATCTAGACAGAGAACAGCTTAGTCGCGACGCAATGCGTCGCGACCCCAAACATTGCCGTCAAGAGGCGTCTATCTTACCGGCAGAAGCCCCTGGTTCTGATCAGCACTGCCTCGACTGGCCTCGCCCAGTCAGTCCGCCCAGATCTCGATCGGCTGGCTGCGCTTCCACAGGACGTAGCCTGCACCAGCGGCGGCAGTGGTCAGCTGCGGTGAAGCCAGAGAGCGCAGCCAGGCGCCCTTCTTGGCAGCACTTCTTCTTACGGTCGGTGTCAGTGCCGCGCCGATGCGGAAACGAGCAGCGTGCGCGGAGCCCAGATCGCCCTCAGCAGCAAGAGGACACCTGGCGACTCGACACCGCCTTGTTCAGGCGAGGTAGAAGTGTCCACGACGTGGCCGTGAATGTCGGAAAGGGAAGGGCCGAGCGGTCGGCGACGGACCGTACGCCCGCTTGCGGACTCCAGCGTAGAGCCGCGCTCAACCGCGCTTGAGAGCGCGGCCTGTGCGAGGAGCCGCCGTCCAGTCCCTGCCTGCCAGATCGGCGGCCTGCACGGCGAGACGTCCCATGTCGCACAGCCGCGCGGTGGAGCTGCAGCCCTGTGCCTTGAGCTGCAGTCGATGTTCGGGGTCCTGCCATGATGTTCTCCGAATCTAGAAATTGCGTCCGTTAAGCGAACGCATGGACCTCTGATCTATTGTATTTTGACCATCAGATGCAGCTATCAAGCGAATACCGAGCAAAATAGCGTGCTGATTTCACCCGAATTCAAACCGCGAGGTAGCTAGCAACAATTCACACGTCATAGCGATATCCGACCTGAGTTTTTCCCCTGAGCAGCCCTGAACAGTCAAAAACTTCACTCACTGTGACAGGTGAATGCGAATGGATTGTTGACCCCGCGAACGGCCAGCCCACCTCGTTCTTTCAATGGTATCGATCTTCCACCGCGTCATTGACGGTATTTCCATGATCTATGGGCGTACCTCGGTAACGGAACCGGCGGTCCCGGGATACCAGTTCAACGATGGATTCCACCTGGATTCATCTTTCTCCAAGCCTCACCACAGGCTATGGCAAACGCAGGCAAGCGCATGGGTAGGAACCAACGGCCTCAGTTCTTCACTCATGCTGCGCTCACCCGTGGCTCAACGAAACCACACCATTTTTCGGTGAAGTATCGACGAAGACCTGCGAGTTGTCGATGCGATCGCCACGACCGCACCGGTCGTAACGATCGTCCTGCTCGAAGATGTCGTCAATCGAATGGATCGACATCACTGAGTGACCAGCAAACCGGAAGGCTTTAGTGTCTCAGCCTCTGTGCGGTCAGCGTTCTGATCCCTACGCTGCACCTGAGTGCCTGCGCGCACCCGAGTGCGCAGCGTCGATCACCGCAAGCGCCGCACCGACCCATGTGCACCCCAGTGTGTTGTACCCACGGGAAGTCCGTCTAATCCTGCGTGGACTGCGCAGCTCGAGGCCGAGGTAACCTTTTCGAAGTGCCCTGCACCGCCCGGCTCTCTGTCAATGGGGAGCGTCCGGCTGAGCGCACAAACCCCGTCGTCACCTAGCTGCGATCGCGCTGTGCGTGGCTCTGTGGGTGACATTCTCATCATGGGCATGATCACCCACACTCTGGGATCTACACCGATTCATGGCTCTGTATCAGCTGTGCGATCCTGACGGACTCGCGTTCTGCATGTGAATCTCACGCACATTGCCTAATCTGGCCATGGCTCTCACGCAGTTGACGCCCCGGTGTGCGCTGACGCGGCCCTCACCTTTCGCCCATATCTTGAGCGCCTCGCGGAACCTCGGTGCTGGGGTGGTACTCATTGACCTCATCTGCCTCGGACGGCGACCGCCGTGCGCTGGGCGGAATTTTCGGCCTCGCTTTCGGGTCTCTGTTTTTCGCTCTGCAACGGGCAGCTGGATTGATGTGCGCGCCGTTGCTGGCCTTCTTGCGGTCAACTCCTGTGTGGCCTCATCGTTTGCAGGAGTGCCGCGCAGGCTCACCCTGGCGGTTTGACTCGCAGACACTTCGCAACCTGGGGGATGCCCGCTTTGGGTAAGCCGCGTCTCCGGGATGACAGCGGTGAAACAACGCCGCCGTTGTATCTTGTACGCAGTGATGTTCCTTCGCTGAGCCTGTCATCCTGTTGTCACCTCAGCATGGTGCTTCTCAACATCTGGAGTGGAGCTCAATGCTGGACCCAGAATCCGTGAGATCTACGATCGGCTGATTTGACCAGACTGGACCCATCCGGCAAAGTCACGGCTAGGACGCCTGGCAAGGGCTTATCTGAGAATTTGAGGCTCGCGGGAATGGCCTCCACATGCCAAGGCTGAGTCGATTGTTTCGCCGCCTTCCCGCCGATCCTCTATGCGAGTCTGCGCGAGGTTGCCGCTTGCGAAAAGTTGAATCGCTGAGGGCCGCGCTGGGAATGGCTGCTGTGAAATTCTGGTACAGGTGCTGTGCCCGCAGTACGCAGGTTTTGTCCCTTGCCAGGTGAATAACTGGCAGAACCTTTTTGATCCCTGGTCATTGAGGTCGCTCGTAAGCGTGTCGCGTGTAGCATTGCCCTTTTTGCGTCGCGGTCCTTGCCATCTAAGCTTTATCTTCGAGCGCAAATGTGCTGACGGAGATCGCTGACACGGCCGCAGAGTATGTTCTTCCCACCCGCGACTAGCGCCTTTAGCTACTGGGCCCTGCCTTGTGAATAAGACGATGCTGCGCTTTTTGAGCTCTCGCGAGGTGCAGCGATTATTGCTGGCCCTTTCAGCCCCGTGCTGCGACCTTGCTGCTGAGCACGGCATGAATTCACCGACGACCTTCTCGACGACGGATATTGCCTTCCAGCCCGCATTGCGGCGCGCTTGGGGTATGTATGAGGTCGGTCGAGCGTATCGAGTTCCACGCCATTCAGGCGAATTATTGCCCCATCTAGGTGATGCGAGGAGCGCGAAACCACTGAATGCCCGCACACTGACTTCTGTTTTAGCCGCATCTTATCGTGTCTGGGTGAAAAGCCGAAAGCTAAATGGAGCTGCTCTACGTTTGTCAGGATGTTGTAGAAGTGTGATACAGCGAAATCATTGCGCAGGGTTGAAAAGCGTGCTGTGGAAACATCATTTTTGTTGTGTGCAAAATGCGTTTTCTCGTTGATATATCGCAAGTCGAAGTTTAATTCAACTTTACGAACCAGATTCATTAGTAAATCTGGGAATCGGAAGTTGCAATTATATCGATGGTATTTATCCCAGCTGTGGATTTTACCTGTGATAAACTGCTGTGGATGTGGATTTAGCCCCAAAGCTCAGTAACGCCGGATATCCAAGATGTGACAAAGAAAAACTGATGCGATAGGGCTGGACACCTTGCGCGTCCCAGCCCCTGACATTTAACGGAAATCAGTTCATCAGAGGGATGAATTCGTCATCGGCGACATGCTCAGCGCCAACGCATAGCTGCAGTGAGGAAGCCGACAAAGGCGATACCGCCACCGACCGCTGTTCCACTGGACCGATCTCGATCGCAGGGGTCCGGAAATGAAGACAACAATCTACAGCAGACCGACAATCAATAGGTCAAAAGACGGGTGCCCACCACACGGGCGAAAGCGGAATGCTATCGGTCCAGGTGCATGATTCATTATCTGACTCTGCCTTGCGTGCGCTTCAACGCGATCGTGATCACGCTTTGCTTGATGAACGCTTTGCCGTTCTCGCGCCTGAGCCCTTCTTCTTCTCGCTCGTGAGCGTATTTCGCGCTTCGGAACGCTCCTCGGTCTGTGCGTCCTTCTTCTTCTCACGCTTCGCGCTTCTTCGGCCCAGCCACGATTTTCCTTTCACGTGCGGTGTGTCGATCTCCTGGAAACTGCCGCGACAGGCGGCCTTCTCAGTCATGTAGGGACTGAGCCAAATCATCAAAAGTAATCATGCTGCACTCTTAAACAAGGGAGGCTAGAGGAACATCTATTGCCAACAGGAGATGATGAAACTCGGCCGACCGCCACCGCCCTGACGGGTCGACCTGCGCCTCGGCTCTCTCTGTTCTCTATCGTCACTGCGCCTCGGAATGTTTTGTTGCAGTGCGCGCTCAAACCCGGAAACCCGCTCATAGGGTGCTGTCGATCTACGGGCTTTGTCTCGCACCGCCAAAACGAAGTGAAAGAGCCCAAGATGGGGTCCGTAGCCTGAAAGATCAGATTGCGCGTTCCGGCAGCAGGTCGGCAGAATAGTGATAACGTCGCGAACTTTCCAGTTCGTATCGGGTCCCGGGATTACGGGACCTTTTCAGATGCGCCCGGCGACAGATCCCGACAACGTCAACCCCAACGATTCCATCGTCTACCGCAGGATATTGACGATGCATGAATGCATGTGGAAGGTGGCGGAAGCGATGATCGTCCAGGTGTATCGTATTGCCTGCGCACAGTCAGTGCGCTGCATTGGAAATGCATTTTGTCGGTGGACATCCTCTCCGCCCTACAAGATTTCGAGGATCGTAATGAATCGCCCTGAAATTCAGCCTGAAACGAACCTCGGTCGTCAACTACCAGCGTTAGTGCACGCTACGGATTGGGCGGGAGTTGAAAACTCAGACAAACTGGGAATTCGCATCAGACCAAGACCCTATCCTCTGATACGCACAGGTGGTGAAAGAGAATGGGTGAACACGTGAAAGAAGCGGCTGCCCTCGTCGCTATCGCGCCACCTCTCTCGGTCATCGGCGAGCCCCCCAACGACTGCCGTCATTTTGGGGTTATTTGCCGGCTGGCAGTTGTACGGACGATATAGCAGGCGTAGAAGGTCCCCGCGCGCGAAGTCGGACTTCTCCAGCAGCACCCATCGAACCGCACCCTGGGTGAGGCCATGCTGATCGATCCGCTGGAGTTCACCGAACCCGGCAACGATGAGTCGTGATGGAGGATCCATGTTCCTTCGCGAATACAAAGATCCCCTGGGCATGCGAAGGCACAACGGGCAGTGGATCGATTGTGGTGTACCGGCTACTACAGCAACGCGCAGTCGGCCAGGTAATCTCGTTGCCGCACGTCGTTCTGTACGGCACCTATCCGTTTCATTGACCTGCTCAGGACAATGACAAGGTTGTTGTTGAGACTGATGGAACGCGCACCTGGTCTCACAATTTACCAGTCCAATGAGACGTTCCGCTTAGCGATGAAAGGCAATATCCGCGTCATGGCTCTGGTTCCTGCGTGATCTCACCTTCTCAAAGCAGCCGACTGAACGTCTGATGATCGATACGACCTGCAACCTCGAGTACGGCAACTTGAGCTTATGATCTACACCTCAAGCTGGAATCGGGGATCGAAGAGAGCGGTGTCCTCGCCGAACTACTTGATGAGCCCGTGGAGTAAGGAAGGAATTAATATGTACGGATGGCTTTTTCCACACCTCCGGACCCATGGTCCTGAGTTTTTTGCCTGGTGATCGCCGCCTGGCGCTCGCCTCTTGGCCTACGTTTACCCAGCTGGGCAGAGCGTGGCTTGTGGCTGCGGTCTGATTGACTGAAATTGAAGGTGGGGCGGCACTGCCGGCCCCACAGCGTATTCAGTCTGAGGTTTGTCTGCTTTTTCAGGGAGATCCCCCAAGCAGACTGGATTGTCAGTCCTAGGTGGCTCTTCGAGCTTAGTGGCCTGAGCTGGGGAGGCCGAAGACCCACCCGTGACACGTAGAGAGGATGGAGCTGCCTGTCGTACCGCAGAACCTTCACTGCGTTACGCTGGTGACGACACCCAGCAGCTGCGTTATGGTCAGCATCTGGATGACGGTCACGCGCAATCCCAAGGCCTCAAGCTGAGAGGCGACTTCAGTGTAGTTTGCATCCGTCAGGGTTCTGAGGAACGGTGATGTTACCCGAAGCAATGTTCAGGGCAACGGTATCCCGCGCTTGGCCCTCGGAACCTACAGCTGGAGAGAGGTCGAGACGACATGACCTGCGAGCGCCAGCCCCCATCAACGGTATTGACGTTTGAAACCGACAGACCCGTCCAGTCGGTGCAGCACGAGCCTGATCCCGGCCCATGCCAGTCAGCATCGGGATCGCCACCTTCAGAGCCAGAGGATACGCAACTCGGTAAGGCTGATCCGGCGCGAACCTTCGAGCTGCGAAGGGCTGACGCGTCAATCTGCTGCCTTCGACCGTATCGGAGGCTTCCTGTCGCCTGATAGAGTCCACTTGCCCAAGGCTTCAAGCAGTCTGCTGAGCCTGAGCGGGGGTCATACCGACGAAAGGTTATCCGCAAAAGTGATGGAGGGGACCTGAAGAAAACTCGTTAGGGGTCACAGCGGGACCGGCTTTGCAGCGGTTCCGGCCTCGATCGGTTGAGACAACGGAACTGCAGGAACACCGCTCGAAGCAACTCCGCTCTGTTCGCATCAGCTCCACCGAAGCCCCTTATCCGTAATGGTCTCACAGCCTTCGGTTGGGTCCGACCAACAACGTTGGGTACTTCGTCGTCGAATCGGCGCGAGAGTGTCAGGAAAGTGCCAAGCACACCAAGAACCGCGACCAGGACAACACCTGATGATTCCTGCGATCAGAGCTGCAGGACGCTCTTCTCGTCCTCTGGTCTTCATCGTCGCGACGAACCGCAGTCGCTGCAGCCCGGCGAGGACGGATTTGGGTCTCCTCGGCCCTGGAAGGTGAGGACGCTCGTGGAATACGGGGCGGCGTGGCAACTGCGGGAAGCTCCGCGTCGCCTGGCCGTCCGGATTAGCGCAGCGGTGTCGGGCGCGTTCACACGAGAGCCATGAGCCGTGCGCAGGAGATCTGCTCTACTGCAGCCGCAGAAGAATAGCGATCGTCGGGTTCTTCGCCAGAGCTTTCGCGACAACGCATCCATTTCCGGCGGAACATCGGCAGCGATCGAGGAAGGCAGGAGGCGGCAGAGTCCGTACGTGCTGGTAGGCGACGCATACCGCAGAATCCCCCAGTGAATGGGGCTTCGGTGAGAAGCCTCGAAAGAGCAAGACGCGCAGAATACAAACTACGCGCATCCACCGGCTACCCGCAGCCTGCCGGGGAGGTATTGAGCTGGTGCCAACGACTGCGCTCCGTTCGAGCCATCGTCGCCCTGAGAATCGGCGATCAAGCGGCACACCGAAGTCCGTGACCTTGACTTCGCCCCTTGGAGGCCGCATGACGTTGCCGGGCGATGTCGCGTGACCAGGCCAGCGGAATGCGAGTACCCAGCGGCAGAGAGTACGCGTACAATGCTGTCGACGACCTGGGAATGAAGGGCGCCGCGTCGTCGGAGGCAGGTCCTCTCCAGTGGGCGCCCATCAACGTATTCCACGACGATGTGAAGGAATTGATACCGACGTCCATCGAAGCGATGGCTGGCTCGCCGGTGTCGAGACGCAATGATGTTTGGATGATTGAGCGAAGCGCGGATCACTCACGACGGAAACGCGCCTGGAAGATCGAACCCATCGCCGGTCGGTGCAAGAGTCTTAATTGCAATGATCCGCGACAGACGCTTGTCGAATCCGAGGTGGAACTCCCGGCCATCGCCGCGTCTGATGAGCGAGCAGCACCCGTAGCGTCCCCTCAGAACTCTGAGGGGGATTCGCCATGCTCGAAACCTCCTGATTGAGGAGACGTCTGCACTCTGTCCTGTGCAGGAGCGACCCTAATCTGCTGTAAGTAGTAGCAACCGTACTCAAGAAAACTGTGAGTGATCTGAAGATGACCAGCCATTTTTCCGATTTGCTCACTGCGGCTTTATTCCGGCGCCACAACAGAACGATTGTAAGCGAGTCTTTTGCGGGAGCGCTTCAGAGATTGTTCCGTCTCTCCGTGATCGCATGCAGCGAAAAGCGCGCGGGTTGATCTTATGGTCTGAGTAGTCCGTTTGGGACGTACTGGGGCCAGGTGCCTGGTGCCGAGGCCCCCGGCGGGAGGTGCACTGCGGAGCTGTGGGCGGTTTGCGCTGCGTTTGTCCGCCCCCGCCTTTTCCCTTCGCGAGGCTGCAGAAATGCGCGAGGAGAGGGAAGACGGGATGGGGGAATCCTTGTGCGAGGCCCTCGGGCGGCGCGTCGGCGTCACCGGGCGAGCTGCCAGGAAGGCTGGCTTTGCGCCAAAATCGACGGCCCGGGCTATATCCTCGGAAGGGAATCGACGGTGGTGTGTGGCGAATCGAGTGCACTGCGTCGAGCCACGGGTGTGACGCGAGTTTCTGACTGCTGGTTCCAGCCGGAGTCGGTGAGCACCGTGCTGCGGAGCCGGAAACGCTTGGAGCAGGGAGCGGACGTGCTTACAGGAACGCCCGATCCTGCTGGCTGCCGCAACCAGTCTCACGGGCGTGAGCCGGATGGGACGCCGCTGTGGATCTTTGATCCACAAGCGGTGATCACGAGCAAGGGAGCGAACGCATCCGGAAGCGCGGGGAACCGGTTCATTGACGTGAAGGCAATGTGACCTGGGACTTCCAGAAAAGGACGAACCCGCCGCGGCCTCGTAGGCAATGACACCGAGAGCGTAAAAGACGCCCAGTGAGGTGGGCTTTCTCCCATTGCCTGCTCGGGGGAAGGTACTGAGCGGTTCCCATCACCATGCCATCGGCGGTCAGATCAATCTGAATCTGCATGAGAAATACGCAAAAGTCCGCCAGCTTAACCATGCTGTCGGGTCGGATGAGTATGTTTGCGGGCTTGATATCGCGATGGACGACACTCTGCTTGAGCAGCCGCGCCGTGCCATCGCAATCTGCATGAGAATGGGCGATGCGATCTGGGAGCCGCACTGGCCACCGCGCAGGTAATCGGTCAAAGGACGTCCTGACTAGTTCTGCCCGATGATCCAGCTGCGACTGTTTTTCGCCTGAATCTCAGACATTGGCGGAGTGTTTGATGCTCAACGCTCATCGCGTTACGCGCTTCATCGCGCGGGAGAGCGAAAGTTCCTGCCTGATAACTCCCGCGAGACCTAGCAGCAAGAATGCGGCGCGTGACGCGATCTCGCGCTTTCCAGACCTCGCCCATTCCTCCTTGGGCAATGAGGGAAGCAACAGATACCCGCCGCCCAGGACTCGCCCGGCCAGCTGGTCGGTGCCCGTTAGTTTGGGACGCCTCACTCAGACCCTCCTGAGAGTGACGAGGTGATGGGGCCTGCGTCGGTTCCGACCTGTGATGGATGGGATCTCATCGCTCTCAACAAGTACCGCGAAGGCGATTCGGTGGATTATCGGCGGGGCGAAACCAACTGCCCAGTATTTGCGCGGCCGAAACTGTCGCCTAATTCAGCGGGTGCTGGTCTGGCTGCACAGAAACCCTGGAATCCAGCGGAAGTTCCGTCCCATAGGGCTGGGAGACGGACGCTGGTCATCATCTGCGCTGTTGGGAGGAGATCTCGGGGTGATTCTGACCCACGCGGATTGGGTGAGGTTTTGATGATTGAACCCGTGAAGATCAGAATCAACGATCTGAGAAACTGTAGGGACGCACCATTGTTCCTTTATTGGTAATGGTCTGTGCGATCATCGCCATCTCCATAGGAGGACCTGACCGAGTATCAGCTGATTGCGCCTATTGCCAATCCGCGGAACCGTTTGGATCCGGGAACTGAGAGGGCGGATGCTGAGCGGAACTTTCTGGAGGTTCCGAACCCAAAACGGTTTGTCACATCTGCGCAAACCTGTGTGCGCTGCTTCTCACTGGCCAGGATGAAGGTTGAAGGTAATGAACGGAAGGCTTCTGAAAAGCGTCGGGTGTCCGTGCCGCATTCGGTTGATCCAATATTTGACACCGAGGCTAAGGTCTCCAGAAGTGTGGGTTGAGACTGGGAGTCCATCTCTGTCTCGGAGGACCAGGGCCCCTTTTCAAGAAGAGCAATGGTTGTCAGCATCTTGAAAAGTTGACCCGGGAGCGTACGCGGTCGCCTCGCGATCGCGCGGTTGTACAGGGCTTGAGAGGATCGTTAACAGATCTCGTGTATGGCATTTAGCCTCTGCGAATCGAAGACCGCCAGCGAATCTGTGGGTCGGTAAGGCGAATACATGGCACAAAACCGCGCCGGTATTGACATCGAGAGCGACAACCGCGCCCTGCGATTGCCCAGTTTTTCAGCCGCGATCTTTGCATATCTCGCCGAGCGTCAAAACGACGCTCCACCTTGGCGGTTTTGCCGGTGAAAGGTTACGCGTAGGGCAAGAAGAACCTGACTGCCCATCCAAATGTCCCCAGCCGCTGCCTATCCCAGTCGACCGCGAGAAAGCGCAGAGAAGTAGCCTGTTGTCTGAGCGCAGAGCGGACCCTGCATGAATGTAGAACGCTGGCAGCGTGAAGAATCTTCGATCTTTTGTTGAAGAAGCGATGGCTTCCAGCAACGATGATGGGACTCGCGGTCAACTTCGGCGGAGGATGGTTCAGCTGGCTGCGTCCGATCTAGCATTGAGAGATGGCCTGAATGATCGGATTATTCGTCGCAACCAGCTGGCGTCGCAAAACATCATCAAAACGACCACGAAAAAGACGACGAACTCGGTATCTACAGGCGACCTCCCGTGTTCGGATGTGACGCTTTCAGAGCATCAACAACGGGAAGATTGTGGAGGTCCAGGTTGAGGGCGCTGAAGGACGACGGAAGCATCCAGATACACGGATTTAGAAGAGCAGCAAGCACAGCCATGATACTCTATCGAAGAACCGCCCGCAGCTAAGAAAGGAGCGGTCAGGTCGGTGAGCGGAATCAGTCGAGGATGCCGCCCAAGACCACGAAAATCTGATTGCGAAGGAGAAGCCCAGGGCCTGTGGCAAGGAGTTTTTCCGAAACGTCACGCACGCCGATTGCGCGCATGCCTCGTTCGATCAAGAACTGGCGAGTCAGGACCAAGATCGCCGCAAGGCCTGTAATTCCAAGCTCTTCGGCGAAAGAAGAGAGGATGAAGTCTGAGTTGGCCAGGGGGACAAGTGCAGACAGCTGCGGGCCCCAACCCGTTCCTGAAAAGTCCGCCTGGAGGCCCGGCCAAGAGGCCTTGGACAAGCTGGTAGGAGCCGCCGGCTTGAGCGTTGTAGACCCGGGACGAGGGTGTTAAGCCAGACCTGGAAAAGCGTGCAATGAACGTGGCTAAAGGTTCTGATTGCGACAAGAAGCAAAGGGACGGAAATATGGAGGAAGCCGATGACTAGCTAGAGATAAGGCGATAGTGCGACACAGGTCGCAAAAGTCCAAAAGAAAGTGCGGAGGTCCCCAAGTCGCGCTGAAGCACCAGGATGGCTACTCCCACATGCTCATACGACCAAGATTGGTCCAAGGTCGCGCACGTGCATCCGCATACCAGAAAACTTAGGGCCACCTAACGCGACTATCGCGATTGTCCACCAGGTAACCCGCGAAGAAGATTGCTAGCGCGATCTTGACCCGGCCTCACCGGCTGTACTGACAGCGGCCCGAGACTGATCCAATACGCGAGCACCGTGTTTCACCCAGTCCGGGAACTCGGTAGAAGCGAGTAAAACAAGCAAAGCAGGCTGCGTGCGTAGGTGTAGCGGACGCAAGACCTGGTGGTCGCGAATAACAACCAAAATGACTGCGGCTAATGCACTGCAATGCTGACGAACATCATCTGGACGCATGCCGACCGTATCCATGCCCAGCGTATCTCAATGAGAGGTCGATACGGTAAAATCATCGCAAAACCCATGCCGGTGAGCGTAACAGCGACCGGCAAAACAATGATCAGCGTGGAGCCAAGAAGTGGGACCCTGATTTCGGCAAGGACTGGGATAGTCGTGCAAAATTCCGACGTGAAGACTGAGGCTAAGCGGGTGGCTCCGCCCGTCCGGTTGATGCGCCAGTGATGACAGAGACGCCAATGCCGACGGGCTAGTGGCGAGAAGTATAGGATTAGCTCAAGAACACGCTGGGGACGAACGTTAATGGACGGCTGCCATTAGTTACCCCTTCCTGATTGGCTGAGAATTGGCGGAAATTATCGCCCGTGAACCTTTGGCCCTCTGTCCTCGATGGTTGTTCTGATTTTGCCGTTCCCTGCTGCCTGTTTCTGCTTCGCTTCGCGTTCTCTCCTCCAGAGTGCGCTCGCGGCATCTGATCGTGCAGGACTGATACATAGGTGCCGATATCACCGCGAGAAGTTCGAGTGACGGGCTCTTGTAGACGCTGCTGGTCGACCGCGGCAGCTGATCGAGCTCACATCGGTAATTTCCACCGCAGCAAGAGATCCACGAGCCACCGATCGCGGGAAATGCCCTTGTAGATCAACACGGCGCCGTCTCTTGCCCAGCACGTAGTCGAGCTTTGGGACCACTTCCAGCTGAAACCACCCGCCCACGACAACAGCAATGGCAGCGATTAATGAGACGAGGGGAAGCGCCCACCAAAGCGAGTGCGACGAGCTCAGGCCGGGCCTCGTCATCTTGAGGAAGCGATTTCGTAGGAGCGGGTGCGGCGCGCACGCGCGGCTGCACCGCCTCGCCCGCTGGAGCTAATCGGTCCTCGAGGCTGCGCCGACAACCTGTGCAGCGGGAGGCTGGCACTCTGCGGGAACGATATCGGCGACAACGCAGGTGATTATCTGGGCGCAAGAAGCGCGAGGCGGATCAGTTCTTCGCGCATTCACTGGGCCGCGGACGTCGGTGAGAACCTCGGCGATCGTATCGGCAGAAACAACGCGGAGCTCGTCAGAGTAGCAGGAGCCAGCGATCGCTGACGATAGCCTCGCGCAGTGTGGTTTCACTGGGGTGACATCGGCTTGGAATCACTCCAGAATGCGCATGACGACGTTGCGCTGAGGATGGTGTTCGGCCTCTTCGGGGTGATCTGACCGCTATCAACCAACACTGAACGAAAGAGTGGTCGGTAGGACCTGGTCAGGTATCCCGCGCAGGTATGCGCGCGAGTCGCCGATGTGAACCATGGCGAGCCTGACTCGAAACGCAGATTGTAAACAATGTCGTCTCAAACCTGCGAGCCTGGGATCGCGTTGCAGCTGTCTGGAGAGTTCTCTCGAGCGTCCATCAAGGTAGCGCAAGGAGGGAGTAGAGATCCGCCGGGTGAGAGCGGCAAGTCCAGGGGAACAAGGTGGGCATCGTCGACTCGACGAGGCGATATTCCCGCCTGGGGACCCCGCTCATTCCATCGGCTAAAACCAGCAAACTGGTGCCTGCGTGTAGCCAGAATCTAGTTATTTTGACGCACTAGCTGACGTACGCTGGCTATGCAGTGGAACTGGACGGCTTGGATTGGGGCACACATTTCACCAATTCAAGGGTGGTCTGGGCCGATTCTGACGATATCCTAAACGTTTAATTCCTGAGGCGAAGCTGGTCTTCGTCATCCACGAAAGTTCCAAGCAGGGTGACCCCAGCCTCGATCCACCACTGACCATCTGCAGAGTGAGCCTGGCATGCGAAGAGTGGTCATCGTCTTCCAAAACAAGGCTGATGAGGAGAACGCCCAATGATGATGGGGGGAGGCGCCCAGGGGATGGATTGTTCCAACGAGGCCTGCTGGTGAGAAGCAGGTTGCGTGGAGCTGTGCTCGGTTTTTGCGCGACGAGACTCACGTCGTTTGCGGTCTGCATCCTTTCGCCTCTTTTCGCGTGTCACAACAGTGCCGAGTCTCGGCGCAAGGTTGAGACCGCTCCCCAGGACTCAGGAGCCCACAGGAATCATGAGGCATCCTAGTGGAAGAGGGTAAAGGTGGAGATGTGAAGTCACTGGGCATCCTCACTTTCGGCGTGTCCAGAACAAGATCCGTGGCACGATGGTGATCTGGTTTCCGTCAAGAAGGGTCGCCGCGTCGATGCGGGTGTCCTTCGACGAAGGTACCACTTGTTGAGCCCAGATCGGCAGCACTAACGCCGGCTGGGGTGATGAAGTTCCAGGTGGCGGCGGAAAACCCCGAATCAGCGACGGTAATGTCGGCCTGGTCCCACGGCCAATGACGCGATTGCGGTCGGAAGAAGCCACTTCCCGTCGACGACTGTCAAGATGGGATGCTCAGTGAAGGGACGAGGCAGGTGGGCTGCCGCACACGCGTTCGTTGTGTGCCTGAACCTGGAGCTGGCGTGGCATCTGTGTCGCTATCTTGGGTGAAGTCGATAGAGATCGAATCAGTGAGTAGCTCGGACAAAGCGTAGTCGGTGGCTTGCCGAATGAATCCGTCGGAAAGAATATCAAGGTCACCTAGCGCGTCATGTCTGCGTGGCGGCGCAGCGGATGGTGGTGAAGGATTCGGCGCGATTGCGCGGTCCGTGGATGCAGTTCTTGGACATGGTCGTCCATCGCGCGTTTGAGCTGCAGAGTAACGTCAACGGCTTTAATCCCAGAACGGAACACACGAGAAAAGCACCGTTTACGCCGCGCTCAATCGAGCGTCAAAAATCGGTCAAAAATACCCAGTGCCATCTCGTTCCTGTTCGCGGTCTTCCTCTTCTCAGACATATCGGCACTCTAGAGTATCGACAGGTCTACACGGGTATTTTACCGTTTTCGGTCACAATTGGCGGGTGAAGTCGCGGGGGCTATGCTCGAGGTAAAGTTATGAAAATGTGCTTTCACCACCCGTTTGCTCTATCAATTAGCGCTGTTAAACCCGTGGAATATCCCTGAAATGGAGACGCATGGACCGGTTCAGCAGTGCCCCCACGCAGCATGCGCAGCGTGAGTTCTCAACGGAGGAACCGTAGCTCGCTATGCCCGGTTTCTGTGCATCCTGACAACGCTGGTTGCTCTTCCGGGAGTAAGGAGTTTTCAATCAAGGCAGTAGCAGATGCTCCCCAGAAACCCGGGTGCAAGCATTACGCTCGCGTTCTCAAGGCGTATTGGTCAGCCGTCTCAATGACTCAGAAACCGACCACGCACAACGGCTGTACCGGATAATTCTACTCGGCGTGATCAAAGGGATGGAATCCATAACCCGCTGATTCAGAATGAGCTCTGTCCCCTACAGGGCTGTATTCTAAAAGTGCGGTTGGATGCGTCTGTCGCGCAGAATGATTACTGGTCCCATCACCCGCGGTATTGCATGGCGTATCACCTGCCAGTGTCTACCAGTACCCCTATTACGGCGACGTAGCACCCCTTACGCACTCTGCATCAACGACCAGCACTGGGCTATAAGCCCATTAATCCTGGAACAGTGTCCTGAATGACACCTTCCTCATTGGCACGGTGACGACAACAACTTCCTGATCTCTTCAAAGATCCACTGGGTCCACTCTTCCTTCGATATCCGTCTGGGAGACCTCGAGAATCTTTCCCTCGATCAACACGAAAACCGACAATGACACCGGACACGACTGCGGTTGCTCGCACCGGGTGGTCCCTATGGGTTGATTTCGCGCGCTTCTGCTCCCCCGAACCTGTCCAGCAATGCCCCTCTACTATGCGCTGACCCGCGGAAATGGTGACGGGGTCTGGTACTGCTACAGCTTTGTGGGTGAAGGTAAGGGCGATCGCGATATCTACACCGATTACCCGAACTACTATCCGCAGTCAGCGGGGAAGCCGGATCAGACACCCGCCTCGATGACGTCTTGTCCATTACGAAGACCACCTCGATCGGACCATCGCAGCTGACGGGATTCCCTACCGCCTCAGTGCTTTTTGGTTTTGTCCCCCAGCTGCCGATGGAACCCTGCCCTGCAAAGCCGCGGCAGGCGCAACACCGGTTTCATTTTACGACGAAGGAAAACCAGAGTTCCCTTCTGGTTGCCTCTACGGGTCTCTTTTAGCCAAGAACGTTACGTGCGAGTGGCGAAGAAGATCAGCGAAGAGTCTGCGGCCGTTGGGACAACAATTCCCCGATTCGGCTTTACAACCCTGGGTGTTGGTGACTGGACTTCTCCAACCGGGACCCCTCTGTCGCTCTATGAACAGGTGGACTCCTCTGATTGGTCTTCTTTGCAGATTCGCCACTGACCCCGACGGGCTGTGGCGAAAACGGTACCGTCTAGCAAGTGGCTACCAGGCCTTCATTCCCGGTATCTCAGAGTTTAGCTATTGCAGAAACCGGTCCGGCAATCCCGGGTAGACGACCCTGCGATTTTCAGGCGAACCCGGCTACTTGGTCCGTGGAAGGTTAGCGACGACCCAAATGCTGCCTGCTGGCAGCTCAAAGATGTGGCCTGCCTGAATGGTGTGTGGGTGAGCGTGAATGTCAATCGATCCCTTCCACAGGTGGCGTGGACTTTCAGAGGTTGCGCTGGCATATTCTGTCGCTGCGCCGCCTATTACCTGCACCTTTACTAATGAACAGAAGGTCCTGCTGCAGCATTGAGAAGGCCCTTGAGAGCGTTGAAGGTGCGACGACGGACGATATCACCGTCACGTACCGCATTACTGCATCAATGACGGCACTATTGCAGGAACAACCGGCCGCCTGGGTTGATACCTCCCGCAGTCTCGCTCCGGGACTTTCAGTGCGTTCAGTGGCGATTGCTGAATCCTTGATGGTCCCTGAGGCGCGCACGCCAGCAAGGTAGTGCCAGCATCCTACGTGCCTACCATGAGAACCAACGTTGAAGCCGGCAAGTCTGCTACTTGTATATCCGCATGAAGGTTCGCAGGATCGCAATGCCTCGGGTTACAACGAGGCTTCCTTGGACTGCAAGACGACGAAGGACCACCGACCTCTAAGAACGGCTTGTAGAGACATCGTCAGTGGCCCTAGCGACTCACGATGGCGTGAGTACAACGAGGCGGTGCCTGGGTTCCGTCCAGTGCACATCCGCGTTGAGAAGGCCGGACCCAGCCCATCGGCCAGAGGAATGAGGATGGGACTGCACCCTGGAGGGTGCAGCTTTGCGATCTATGACAACGAGGCGCTGAGCGGTACCCCGTGAGCGCCCTTGAGGGCGGATCTGCTTGCTCAGCACACCACTCTGAAGTGAATCCTGTGGTTGGTCGAAACGCCCCAGCGGGTCGCGTTTTGCTGCCGCGTCCCATTCCCTCCACATCAGTGTTGGAACCGACGCCGCCGCATCGACTCGTGATCACCACTGATTTTGGTCCCGATGATGGTTTCTCCTCCGTGCGAGTTTTGCCCTGCAAGGCCGGCACTGGAGATGCGGCTCCCCTGCTGGTATTCGCGTGGTTGATACTCAGGTCGGGCATCTCACCAGTCGCCGGATCTACGAGGCATCCACTACCTTGGAGTGGTGCAGTTGATGTTTCGCCGGCGGCATCGTGTGGATGTGAAAACGACGCGAAGGACTTGAAGCTCTAAGAATAGATGAAGGAGGGGAGCTCGCCGCCTGGCGGCTCCCTCCTTTAACGCTCAGTCATCTGAGCCGACAGGACTCAGAACCTGAAGTCCCAGCCCTCATCTTCGGTGTCACCACTTCACCCATGACGTAGGAAGAACCAGAGCCTGAGAAGAAATCATGGTTCTCATCCGCGTTCAGCTCAGGGGCCGCCAGGATCGCGGGGTTCATGGCTCGTCGCATCGGCGGGGAAGAGGGCCTGCATGTGCAGGTTCATCAGGGCCTTGTTGGCGTTGTAACGCAGGAACTTTCTTTTGACGTCCTCGGTCAGGCCGAGCGGTCATAGAGATCCTCCGTGTACTCTCGTGTTTCTGTACAGCTCGAAGAGCAGGAGAAGGTGTAGTCGCGAGCTCCTGGCGACGAGACCTCGTCGGACTCGTTCACAGCAGCGTACTTGTAGCCAGTAGTAGCCGCACAGCCTCGTCGCGGATGATCAACGTGATCAGGGCCAGCGAGTGTTGGTGAGCTTTGCGGGCATCCAGCACATGGGAGCGTAGCCCGAGAAGTGACTCTGCACGCCGAGGCACCCGCTTTCGGGATCGCTCTGGTAGTAGACTTCACGATTTCATTTGCGCTGCAGGGCCTGTCTCGCCGACCAGCGGAAGGGACCTCGTTGATCTCCTCGGTGGACAAAAAGCGTGGAGAAGATCGAAGAGTACGACTTCGGCGTACATGGACCGCATGAAGGGCGATATCGTCGTAAAACGGCTCTTCGTGGGGAGTACTGGCATGGGGATCGAGAGACCAGCGCCAATGGTTCCCTGAAGGGTGTCAAGCTAGGGCAGACCAGTGAAGACGCGGTTCGTCAGCGCTGTTCTTCGCGTTCAGGGTTCTACGATGCCAAGTCGTTGCTCAAGCTGCAATTTTCGGGGAGCCAGAAATTACCGGGTCAGACGATCCCAGACCTGAGGTCTTTGTCGTCTTCGATGCGGTTCCAGCCAATGGCTTCAAAAACGGGCGTTACGCTCACGCGTCCTCCCTGACTACGAGTGTTCCATGCGGCGCGATCCGGGATAGGAAGCGGCCTGATAGTTTTGAAAAGATCACGTCTTCGTCGGTCTGAAATCCGCTCTGATCGAATGAATCACGAAAATGACAGGCTAGGAGCTAGTCCGCCAAAAAGCTTGAGCAGGTGATCAAGGACCTTGCTGCGGAGTAGACGATCCATCGATGCTAGTACTCATTCGTGATGGGTGGTGAGCGCCAATGAGCTCGCCCGTCTGAAGGACAATTACGCGGCACTGAATCAGTCACTGAAGTAGACCGCAGCTGCACTGGGGACCGTGTTCTGCGCAAGACCTCGGAAGGTAAAACCGGCGCTGCATCTGGGTCACCCTGCGCGAGGATATCGGACCTCCGGCAAGGGAGCGAGTCCCAGGTCCTCGTCGAAGACAGGCGCATAAAGTGCTCACCGTCAGGTAGATAGGGCCTGGAAGTATCGCGGATCAGCGTCCTGCGAAACGGGAACTTCTTCGGCCAGGCGATCCTGCCGCCCAATCCCGCTGCGGTTCCACGCACCGGGCGTTGCGCGTAGATGAACTCCTGGAACAGCTGTAGATCGGCGCAACATCTGTCCGTGCACCGATTGCTTCCCAGGAATCATGTCGACAGGCGGCGCTGGCCGCCGATGTCTCACGGGCCCTCGAGCAGGTAGTGGAGCTGATCGGCGCGTCCCTGTCCGCCCGGCATCACTGCCGATCTGACGCAGCGCGCCTGCCCAGGCGCCCGCCGGTTGGGAGGAGTTCCTCGGTGTCGCGAAAGGTGCGCGGCGATTTCGTCACTGTTGTTCGTCCTCGGGTGGCGCTGGAAGTAGGCGCGGCTGCGCGCAGCCGTTCGCTGGTGGAGTCAGTCAGGTAGATCTCATCGACGGACGAGGCCGGTGCAGGCCTCCTGTGATGAGGCTGCCTTGAGGCCCTGTGCAAGCGGTACGATCGTCGGATGAAGCCGCTAGGACTGGCTGAGTCGTCCACGGTCTCTCCTGCGAGTTCGTGGCGAAGGCCCCGGCGTCGTAATGATCTGGTCTTGGTGAAGAACGCAGGTAATCTGCCTTCTTGCGGGGTCGGAAGGAAGGAGAGGGATAAAGCCATGCGGGTGGACTGGCCCGGCCTCGTTGATCGAGGAGGACCACGCGATAGTCGCCAGGAGACGATTGATCCACCCGCCGTCAGGTGCGCCGAAGCGAGGGCTGGATGAGCCGGGACCGCCCTGGAGGGAGACGGGCATAGGGCGCGTTTTCCTTGCCTGGGCGCATGACTCGCGCGCAAGATCGTCGATGGTCGGGTTGTCTTGGGCCGAGGGGACGCGTGATCGAGGGAAACGTCGAGGCGGTGCTGCAAATGCGGAGTGGGTGGATGTAGGAGTTCGCGCGCATGGGATAAGTGCAGCGCGGGTGTGTGCGTGGGCGCTGCGGAGTCGGCTTCGGGCGTCGCTGAGTCGGCTGCGGGCGCCCTCCGCCCCTGCTCCCCGAACGTCATATGGTTGGTTCGAAACGGCGCGGGCCTCCTACCGCAATGTCGCTACGGTTGAGTGAATGTCCCGGTGGAACAAGCTGTGTCTTTACTGGACTTCGTGGAGGGGGTGAGTCTGTCGTGAGATTGGGTCAGGCGGGACGGAGGGCGGTGGCTGGGTGTGAGCAGTTGAGCCAGGGAGGGCAGCGCAGGTGAGGGCTTCTAGAGCCAGTTCAGCATGAGGATGTAGCTGAGTGTCCCAAGGCCGACGCTCACAGCAGGCGCGCGCTTTGTTGCTAGGTGGACAACAACCGTAATGACGGTCGCGACAATGGCCGCTCACCGGGAGCCCGCAGTGCCCGCGTTGTCACTCAGGGTTGCCAGAATGAAGGATCAGCAAAATCCCCGGAGGCATCCAGCGACGCCAGTCCGAACGAAGCTGGACTCGCGTAGGGGCTCGAGGATCTGAAGGGAGCGCCCGCAGGTGAAGTCGATGACAAGAAAGCAGGAGGATCCCGAGAGGTGGAGCGAGTGGGACATCAGGACTCCTCGCGTGGTGCGTGCGCTGGTCGTCGTAACGGAGCCCGAGGCGGAGAGCGAGTCTGAGGGAAGAGCGCAAGCGGAAGGCGCGTATCAGGAGCGAGCCCGTTGGCGGCAGGCTGCGAGGCGGAGTAACAATCAGCACCGAGGCTGGATACTCTTTCGCTTCTTGCAAGCATATGGCGCACCAAGGCGCTGACGGTACAGCAGCAGCGCAAGCAAAAGCCTTTGTTTAGGCCAGATGGCCATCGCGATGAGAAACGATCCAGCGCCAAAACAACCGAGGGAAATGTCTTGAGGGAGGGAATCAGTGGTCGACGGTGAGGGTGATAAACAGGCCGTGAGCGCAAAATCCAGGCCCTGGATCTGCGCGGGAATGAAGAGACCCGTAAGAACGCCAGCCAAACCGGAGGCTACCCATGTCGCGTGATAGGTGACTTGCATGGCAGGAGACGAGGCTTCGTCCAGCCGGCGCGCTGCGGTGATCGCGTAGGCCCGTCATCGACCAGGGCAGCGGAGAAGAGCGCGCGAACCTGCCCTCGACCAGGTGAAGAGGAAGGAGAACGCGTGAAAAAGATTCCGGAGTTGACGAGCAACATCGTCACCGCAATGACGGCGATTGAGTGCATGAGGCCGCCAGAGAGATGACGAGTAGCTCAGCAGATCCTGAGAAAGCTACTAGTGACAGTGCCGAGGCCATCCACCACGGCATTCCAGCTGCATGACCAAGATGCCGCAGTGCAATCCCCAGAGGAATGTAACCCCGCCGCAATGGGTGCAGTCCCTGCGGATTCGTGATTTCGCGCGGGTTGAGGATGGCATTCCTCCACTCTACTCGGTCGAGGAGGTCGATTCTGAGAGGCGTATGCCGGGGTGGTCAACTGCGGCTGACCGAGGTCGATACGGCCAGAGCCACCATTGTTGGACTGGCGTCGGAGCAGCAAGTGTGGAACCGCCACGGAGGAGGAGACGAAGCGGAGCTACTGTTGTTGTTTTGTTGCTGCGTGGTGTCATGATGAGGAAACCCTCGCAGCGCGGTGGGGAAACCGAGCTGCAGGGCTTATAGTGTGTAGGTCAGGAGCATGCATCGGTTCTTACCCACACCGAAGCACGCCATTCCAGGCTTGAGTTGATCTCTGCCGATGCTGTGTTCTGGTCCATTTATCAAAGTCGAATCCGTCTTGTTGAGATTCGCTGCGGTAGCCACTGCTAGAGCTGAGCCACCACCAGAGTTGGATGATCCGCCACTGGAGCTAGAACCACCGCCGTTAGAATACGGGCGTGCCTGCGATCCGCCGGTTGAACCATGTGAGCGAGCGGAGCGAGGCGGCAGCTGCTCAGCGGCCTTGGCGTCCTTGTAAGCGTTGATGGCGTTCTTCAGCGACTCTAGATCCTTCTTGATGTCGTTCGCCTTCTGGTCAACAGTCTTTGCCTTTCGATGGAGGCAACTAGCCTCGTCGTGAAGAGGTGGTCACCGTGGTCGAGGAGGGTGGGATTCACCTTCAACGGACTTGAGGGCATCGCTGCACCCTTGATGCTTGCCATCGGATGCCATCTGAGAATCAGCGTCAACAGCTCCAATCTGATCTGCCGTCCTTCTGAGCCTGAGCGAGGTTCGACTTGCAGCGTCCATGGTGGAGTTTGCTTCGTCAGTTGCCTTGGTGAGGCGGTAGCGCATCACGAGCATTGATGAATGACTGAGTCTTGTCATCAGCAGCCTTGACAGCTGCTTCGCATCAGTGACGTCCTGCTTGCTCTGTGGCACTTGCTTGCTTCTGCGCTCGCCTTGCAGCCTCAGAGGGTCTTGGCTTCGTCAGCCCTAGCGATCGTCGTTCAGCTCGAGCAGTTCACTCTGTCCTTCTGGAGCAAGAGTAGAAGCCCTGGGTGTGTGCGAGCGGGAGCCTCAGCCTCTCCTTTGACGGACTCATCGACCGTAGCAAGTGCGTCATGAGCCTTCGGGCCGTGGACTGATCCAGTTAGGTCAGCTTTAGTCGAAAGCTATGGAGCGAGCCTCTGGTCCTTTTGTGCTGGATATGCGAGGTAACAGCAGCGCTTCTGTGATACCCACGTCAGAACAGAATTGCTGCAACGATAGCTGCGATGATCTTGTTTCGCTTAGACCAGCTTCGGATTTTGTGAAATGAATGTTTTTGAGAGGAGGGTTTTCATGGCTGTTCTCCTGTGTGTGATGGGATTTTGCGAACGATGAGGACTATTCAGGTGGCCTTGTTGGCCTTGACGGTCTTGTACTGAAGGTGAACTCGAATCATAATTGTTCGTCGCGCTGGAAGGCCCTGCTACCGATTATGGAGGACTGATGCAGGAGAATCTCGAGGCCGTCTTCCCCTGCAACCCAGGTGCGCTGCTCGCTGCAGTTTTCCGCCCGATCCATGTCAAAGATGCAGGTGATGACCCAAGCATTCTGATAGCCTGCACGCGGATTTGTGGTGGTTGCTTGCGCCCCGCGCGGTTGACCTGGAAATTTGATGACTCGAAATGTTCGCGGGTGCACGTCCTTCCAGCCTGGAGTAGAGAACCGTTGTGCCAGATACGCAACCAAACTTACTGAGTGCTTTGAGGCTTGAGGAATCTGTGAGCCATAGCGTCGCGGAATTGGCGTTCGAGTGCCACTTCCGGCGTTTCCATGTCCGTTGCGTTTCCGGAATTTTCGCTGGTTTCCGAGGCTGCACTCAGCCTTGAGTGTGGCGCGCCCATTCCGTCGCTGCGCTTTCCGCAATGCCGGCCGTACTCTGACGCTTGCGTGGTGCTTGTAGATACCCCAGCGCCAGATTCGGTGCTTTGAGTCAACACAAAGCCGGGCCTGTGAAGAATAGCGCAGCCATCACGATAAGCTTTCCGCGCAGGAGCGTGCTGCGTCATCTGCACGCTCGTTGAGCGGGTGCCTGCATGACCCTTGACCCATTCGAAGGTGACGATGCGCCTTGCATGGCCGTCGGTCCGATTTCTTGAATGAGCTCGAGGGTTTTTGATGGGTTTCTTATCGGACTCTGACCCACCCGCGCTTTTTCCAACCGGTGACCACTGGAGATCACACTAATTGCGTACTGAGAGTCCGCGAGAATGTGGAGTGTTCGTCGGCAAACCCGGCCTGAGCGGTGGCATTGAGCAGCTCTGAGGACTGCATTGAGTTCACCCAAATTGTTGGTACCACGAGCCAACCGCCCGCATCCCAACAGTCCGTTGAGACCACCCAGGCCCAACCAGCAGGGTCCAGGGATTGCCCAAAGAAGAACCGCTCTACTGCAGCTGTGATTGTCAGAAAATTCCTCTACTTGGTAATACCGACCTGGTGCAGCACGAAGGCGAATTCTTGCGCCCTGGCATTCCAGCGTCCCTCGCGTCCAGATGCGCCCGCGTGTCCAGCGACCATTTCGGTCTCGGATCACGATGGGTGGTTGATCGGGGACTTGCGCGGTAGTTGTCGAAGACGTTGGACCCACTCTATGGGGTTCAACGAAGACGCGTGTGCATTGATCGAGGTCGTTGCCATGATTGCTGATAGCGCACCCCTGGTGGACATTTTCATAGGGAGTGTATGAGCGCATGAGTGCATACACTCAGCATCTTCAATCGGATTTCCCACCTTCCCACTCGCCAACAGTCAGGGGAGGGAGGGATCCAAGATCGTTGTCGATGCGTCGACGAAAGGCACTCCTGCGATAATCGCGGCAAAACGATCGGGCTGTGCGTTCGTGACTGCACCATGAGAAGTCCCCGCGCTGCGCCCCTCGGCGATCAAACGATCGTGAACCCATCTGGAATCAACCAGATAGTTCGCAACGTCTAAGAAGTCGGTGAAGGTGTGGGTTTTCACGAGTTTCTTGCCGTCTTCAGTACCATGCGCGTCCCATTTCTCCGCCGCCGCGGATATGGGCGATGCGTGCACGACCCCTCTTTAAGGGCAGGAAGACGCAAGATATCGAACTCAGGGTCGAAGGAAATTTTCATAGGATCCATGGCCGTGGATCCACCCGCATGTGTTCCGTCGGACTGGGCATCGTCGATGAACCAAAGTGACGGGAATTTGAGGTGTCCATCTCGGGCGGTGACCTACACGCGTTCTTCCGTGAAATCAGACGGATCCCAGTTGGGAACCTGAGTGACCTTGAGGATACGCGACTTCCCTGTTCGCAGATCGAGTTCTTCCACGGTGGGTGAAGTCAAAACGCTCTGATACCCCACACGAACAAGGCAGTCTTCAAAACGCCCAGAACTGAGGCAGAGGCTTCGGATCGTCCCTTCTTTGCTGAGTTCTTCTCAAGCTCCCCAGCAGATCACTGCAATCCGAGGTAGGAACCGGTTTTCCATCAATAACTTCAAGAGGACGACTGCGCCGGTAGTAGCGTGCTTGGGGGAGCGCGTCACGCCTGTAGGACAGGGTGAAGAAATCGCGATAGGCCTCGAGATCGCTCAGGCGCCACCGTCACGGGCGGTGTAGAGCGTCACCCAGCGATCGGGGTCCACAGGCGAGTCCACCGTGCCCTCTTGAGGCAAAGGGATACACGCTAAGCTTCCTTCGCGTGAAAGTGCTGTGTGGATGACAAGCAGGTGATCGCCTGCGGGTTCAACGTTGATCTGGACGTCATCACGCTTGGCGACAACGGGAAGCGGAGAAGCGCTGGGCGCATATGGATCCCACAGCCATGCACCCCCACTGGTTGTCGAGGTCGAATGAACAACGATGTGCCACGGGTCGTTCGACGCGGAAAACCACAGGTCAAAGGCCTCGTCTGGCTCTTCCAACAGCAGGGAATCCTCATCGACATTCGCGCCCACTGGTGATGCCAGAGCTGAAACTGGCGCCACGCTTCATCAACCCGCGTGTGAGATGAAGGATCTGAATCAGCCGCCCACGCGAAGCCATAGCCCGCGTCATGACGACCTGGTCAACGATGTTGCCGCTGGATGCGTCCTGAATGATCCACGTCCAGCGTTCGTCCCCTTCGGTATCGCGAGACCAGGCGATTAAGCGCCCATCTGCGGTTGAAACCAATTCCCCAACTTTGAAGAACTCTTCGCCCTGGGCTACAGGTTTTCGTCGAGAAGGAGCTGCTCCACCTTCCAGGTTTCGCCATCCTGCCAGCACCGGGGTTTCGGTGTAGTGCAGGCGGAAACTCGATAATGCTTCGCGTAGGAATCTTCGTGGAATTGGCGTTGGAGTACCCGACCAGTCGCCAATCCGCTGAGGAGCCGAATACACAACCGGTGCTGTGAAAGAATCGAACTCTGACAAGAGTGTCGACCAATCTCCCGTGTAGGTTCGCAGACCTTGGTCCGCCCAGCGGTTTTCGCATGGATATGAGCCACAACCTGTGGATCATTACGGTCGCGCAGCCAATCCCAGGGATCATCAAAGTGGTCCCCATGAATGGAATCGAAACGCGCGTCCCAAAACGCTGCAGGGCAGAGGAGCTGCTCTTCAGTCATATGGATACTGTAAGGAGCGCGCCGTCATCTGGAGCGCACTTGAGGGCCTTCCCAAACGTTTGACAAAATAAATGTTAAAATCCTTACCGTGCCCGCACATGGGAAACAGAACAAGTGATGCCCACGGCCTCGGCTAGTGCCGAGACAGCCGGCTCACGCAAGCGCACCTCTCACTCAGCCACTTCCGCAAGCGCGTCCAAACCCCGCCCCGAAGCCCTCACGGAAACACTGCGCGCCTGGATCAGTAGAATTCATCCAATACGGTCTGGTCGGCGCAACCGCATTCGTCGTCGACATGGGGCTCTTCAAACTCGCTAACACGGTCCCTCGGCATCCTTGCTGGCTACCCGAATATCGCCAACGCTGTGCGCTGCCAGCGTCGCGACCATCTACCGTGGATCATGAACCGAATGTGACCTACCGCGGGCGCATCCCAAGAAACATGCTGGGCGCGAGGCCTCCTTCTTTTTCGCCAACGTCTGGCATCGGAATCACGCAATTCTGTCTGCTATTTAGTCGCCCACGTTCTGAGATTGACCTCGCCGCTGGCAGACAATATTTCCGCTCACGTCGTGGGCTCTGCTCGAGAACCGCGTTCTGTCTCATCTTCTATCACTACGTCGTTTTGCACCGGAAACTCAACGAAATAAGCGCCGATGAGGCCTAGCCTCCGCAGCCACGTCCCTTCCCGCACGCCCATGAAACCACCGGGTGCATTTTCGATGCAAATTCCTCCCCACCCCTTCGCGTGCCCCCACTTTGCACCGTAGAGTCGAAGGGTGAACGCGAAAACTCTCAACACATTGACTGACACGGCCCTGGTTTTTGAAGGCTATGGCGGTATGCTGCGGTGCCTTCACCGCTGGAACTCACCGCAACCCTGATCGAAGAGGGCATTGATTTTCGCCCATGTCGGGGATTTCCGCGGGTTCATCGAATCACCGTTAACTATGTGTCCTGCGATGCTCAGCGCGCTCACGATACTTTCTACGACAGTCGCTGACAGCCCCGATTTGGAGGTCTCAAGCACTCGGGGTGCACGGCCGTGGGATGTTCAACGTCGACTATCTGTACGACGAGATCGCTCAGCCCGACGGCGATGCGCCTTGGACCCTCGATACCTTCCTTTCTCGAACCCAGCAGAGGTTCGCATCGGAGCCTTCAACGCGACCCGAGGGGAGAAGTTTGGTTCACCAAGGAGGACATGCGCACAGTGGAGGAAGTTTGTCGCTGTGTTCGTGCCTCCCTCGACCCTCGCTGATCATCATGCCGACGGTCACGATCGATGGCGATACCCACGTCGATGGAGCTCTTGGACCGATGGCGGAATCCTGCTGGATGCCCCATGCGCGATGGCTACCGTAAGTTTTTCGTTGTCCTCACGCGCCCGCGCGACTTCGTCAAGGCCCCGATCGCTCGGGTTTACTCCGCCCTCAGGCTGGCTTTCCCCATCTTCCTCCATTGCCGAGGCCGTGGCCCGTCGCAACGTCGCCTACAACGCCGCCCGCCGAAGCTATTTGAGCTGGAGGAACAGGACGATGCGCTGATTGTGACCCGAGATCTGGGCCATCGACAAGATGGAAATGAATGTTGAACGTCGCGAAGACGCCTGACGCCGGAGCTGTCTGGCGCGTCGGGATCTTCCTCGTTGGGAAGCTCTAGCCTGAGGCAGGCTTCAGCGCTTATCGGCGGTGAAGATCACTCAGCACCTCATATCAGGGGTGAGCTGGACGAAACCGTCCAGCCCTCACACCCTTACTTGTGATCTGGCAGAAAGCCTGAATATTCCAGTCTTATTCGCAGCGAGAGCGACCGAAGGACTGACCTTTGCTGCTCTGCGACCAGGTAGCCACGAGGCAACGAGCGCAGCAAGGATAGCGATCGACGACCGCAAGGATCTGCATCCATGGGATGGTGATGAAGACCGTGATGCCTCCAAGGGAAGAGCAAGGATGCCGATCGCCCGAAGAAGATTCGCACGCGGTTCAATCAGCGCTCCCGTCACCGAGATGAAGAGTGCTCTCAAGAGCGAGCATGGATTTCATCTGCCTCTGGTCAGACCAGGGCTCGAGCAGGCCGTTTTTCACGGGTGCGTCTGGCAAACCGACAGTGACAGGTGTTTGCAACGCCCACCAGTGCAGACCAGGACAGACACTCCCAGCAGGCCGACGACAATGAGCAGCATCTGGTTAATGATGCGCGTGTATATCTCAGTTGCGATAGCCGAACCGCCAACAGACAGACCGGTGTCAATCTTTGCCAGGGTTCTTCTGGACATCTGTCGCAGAGGCACCGTCCTTGAGCTTCACGATCATTCCGGTAATTGGAGCCTTTGGTGCGATTTCTCAGCAGATTTGCCTGGTTGATCTCGATAGGGTGCTGGCATTCTTGTCGTACTTCGCCTTTAGAGTCATGCGTAAGACCCTTCAGCTGCGCACAGCTTGATGTTCTTGCCATCCAGGGAACCCACTGACCATCACTGTCGCATCATCAATCTGGTCGACGCTCGAGTGCGACCGTTGAGTAGTTGGGCTGCCCCCAAAAATTGGCATCGTTCCGGCATCTCAGAACCAGCAGTCACCGGGGCAATGGTTCCATCCTCTCGCATTAGCGCCGCCCACAGTGGAATAGAGCAGGGACCGTAGCGGCCACTCCATCGGTAGAAGAAATACGCGACTGGATATCGCTACTCAGGGCCTCGTCGCTGAAGTTCGACACCGAGATATCGAAAGGACGACGCTCATTGACTTCGTTAATCAGGAGCTCACGCATCGAAGAGGCTCCGACCATCATGGTGACAACCAGGGTGACGCCAATGACAATCGATGTGCCGGTAGCGGCGGTCTAGACCGTTACGGACCGTGTTTCGCGTGCCATTCGCGCAAGCATTCCCGGCCACAGCTCCCCAAAGAGCTTTGTTGCCGCGGGGACAATGACAGTGCAAGTAATGAGGATGCCAACCGCACAGCAGAGACAGGGCCGAAAGGGGCTAAGAATTTCTGTGACTCATTGTGAGATGCGAAGTGAGGCGAACAAGCTCACCGCAGCACAGTCAGCAACAGTCCCAAGGTCAACGCGATACGGTGGCTCTTCTGGGAGTAGCGTCGGCCTCGTTACTGGGGAAAGGGCAGCGATCGGTGGAACTTGAGAGACCCGCGCAGGCGGGTCGGCGAAGCAAACTGGGCTCGGCAGCGCTGCAAGAGCCACAGAGCTACCGACGAGGGGGCGAAATCGAGGAGATCACGTCGACAAAAGTGGTGTCTTCTGTGATTGTGCTCAGCAAGCCGCCCAGTAGAGTCCCAGACGATGCCGACGAGCGAGGAAATCCGCCAACCGCATAGGTCTCACGTCGAACCAGAGAACGCACTCTGCTTCGTGCTTCCGCTCAGTGCGCGCAGAAGTGCCAGTTCGCGCCTGCGCTGTTGAAGCAGTACTCCGGAATGTCGAAGAGACAACAACTCGAGGCAACCAAGATCGTAATAGCCGGGAAGATCAGCGCAATCGCGGTGAGCATCGCTGCTGAGACTTGAATCGACTCCGGCTTTCCTCCCTCAGTCTGCGGAGACGCTCGCCACTTTGACGCCTTTGAATGAAGTCCGTTCAGTGGTGAGCTTTTTCGCACTGCGCTCTTGATCATCAGTCGAGGTTGCCGTACTTATTCACCGCTGGCGCATTGGTTGCGTAACGTGAATTTCGCCAGCCGGCTTCATCTCATGCTTGCCTCGAAACCTTCTGTCGTCACGTAGGACGGTGCCAAAGCCTCGATTTCCTAAGAGTTCCGACGATGGTGAACTCGTGTGCGGAAAACCGCATCGTCACGGGACAGGCTTGTCACTTTGTCGCCAATTTTGAGGGAGATCTCGCTGTGCGCTGGGGGATAACGATTTCGAGCCGTGGCCGGAGCTTTGCCTTTCAGTCATCTTCTGACTGCGCTGAGGGGTTCGCAGAGCGCTGGAGAGAGAAGAGCGTTGTCTGATCGCCGGCCTTCACGGCAATGGGGTATTGCGCTGGTGATTCCAACCGCCGTCACGCCCTGGATCTTTGCGATCTTTAGGTGAGGGCATCGAAAATCATTGCCGACCTGGGCGGCCGTCGCATATTCAACCCCTGTCTCGGAGGGACTGTAGGGGTCGACAACCGAGTGGTCCCTCGGTAGGGAATGCGGACGCTACCGGTGAGCGAAGAGGTCATCGCATTGAGAACAAAAGCGTGATGACGATGAAGGCGGTGGAGATAGCAACCGCCAAAGCCAGTTGAAAAGTAGCGGCGACCGTGGAATGAAGATTGGCTTTCAACAGCCGTTGTTGCGCACGGATGTCACCCTCAAGGCAGCGTTCGGCTGCTCTTCGCTGGCATCGCGCAGGTCGGATACTGATTTTGGCCGTCACGGACAACCAAGACGCGATCAGCGTAGGCTGCGGCGTGAACATCGTGAGTGACCGATGACAGACTGACCCAGTTCGGTAACCGCCCTGCGCAATAGATCAAGAACCTCTGAGGTCGAGTGAGAATCCAGGTTGCCGGTGGGTTCATCAGCAACGATGACTGCGGGACGGCTCATCAATGCGCGAGCGACGGCCAGCGTTGCTGCTGGCCACCTGAAAGTTCTGATGGCTCATGGTTGAGACGCTGTTCCAGCCCCAGTGAAGAAATAACAAACTGAACGAGTCTTCATCGACTTTCTCTGACCCGCAAGTTCCAAGGGAAGAAGGATGTTTGCCTTCGCATCAGGGTTGGAATCAAGTTGAAGCTCTGGAAGATGAAGCCGATGCGATCGCGGCGAAGTTTCGTCGGATCAGCATCTTTCAAAAGCGGTGATCTCTGTTTTGATGAGCACGCGACCTGAGGTCAGCGAATCAAGTCCCGCAAGGATATGCATCATGGTGGACTTACCGAGCCCTGAGGGGCCCAGGATTGCGGTGAATTCACCAGAGTAGAAGTCAACGGTGACGTCATTGAGTGGCGGTGACTTGGGTATCGCCCATGCCGTAAACCTTGGAAACGTTAGCGAGGCGAACGATTGGGGTCGCAGATGGTTCTGTATTCATACCCCATCATGATTGCCCGAGTAGAACGAGCGCTATGGGGGATGCCCTGGGCCTTCCCTGATTTCCCGTGCATCCCCCAGTCTCCGGTGCTGCTGGAGGGTTCTCTTCTGCTCAAGCTCAGTCCCCGGAAGTGGGCTGAGTGCCGCCGCGACATCAACGAGGCGGGCAGGGCAAGGTCCTGGCAGGGCGTGCGCCCCTGAACTTTACGACAGCGTCCAAAACTCTTCAGAGTTCAGCGTGCGCTCAAGTCGTACTAAAAGGTCGCTCATGTACACGGTCCCTATTCTGCGTAGGAATAAAGCAGATCCGCGGAGCATCCACGCAATCGCCCTCGGTCTGTCCCGGATCCACGATCTCGCTCAACATCGCCCAAGTCAAGGTTGATCTTGTCGATGGTGATTGAGGATAAACCTGCTGACTTCATCTTGGCCTGCCAGAGGAACGCAAACGCGCGGGAGTGCGCTGAGCCAAAGGAGCGTTCATTGTCAGGTCTCTGATGCAAATGAGGAAGCTCTTTTGACGACTTGACGGGCCTGATCACCACGCCCAGGCAGCGGTAGTGGTCCATCATCAAGACCCGATCCGCCTGATCGAGAAAAATCGCCCGATCCACCCATGACAAGGATCGTTGAGACACCCAGATCTTTATGAAGAGAGGAACTGATCAACCAGGGGAGTGATCGGGCTCTTTTCGGCTTGGACCAGTTCGCGCATACGGGCATCATGGATCGTGAGGTTTGTTGCGCTGGTGTCTTCGTCAATCAAGAGGAGTGTCGAACCCACTGGATTGACTTGATTATGATGCTGCTCAGATGTCGAACCTGAGGCATTCTCAGTGGAGAAATGCGTTGTGTCGGCATCCCCGGAAGGTGAGTGATGAAGGAGGAGACGTCAACGCCAGTGACCGCCCGGCCATCGGCAGCGCAGTACCTTCATCGCATCCTCGGGGTTGCGATGTATTCGCGGCCGTCTCCAGGAATGTGTGCATAAACGCTGCGCTGAATCGCGCCCAAAAGTGTGGACTTACCGCGATATCCACCGCCGACAATCACCGTAACTCCGGGCTCGATTGCCATCCCGCGAAGGACACCCGCGTGGGAAGCTCGACCTCGCCTCGAGAGTGGCGGGGGAAGGGAAAGAGTGCACCTCCATGAGGGGATCAGAGACCCGCTGCGGCGAGCAAGAACGGAACCATTGGCGATGAAAGATACCCAGCCGCGATCGATCAGGATCTGCTGCAGGGCGCGATAATCCTCGTAAACCGCGATATGGCGCAACAAAAACCCTCACGTTCGCGCCTCAACTTCAGGAATATCGCCCAGGTAGTCGAAAGTATCTGGACCGCGTCCGGTACGTCGAGGTCGAAAATCTGTGCGGCGCGGTGGCCAGCGATCGTGCGGCCTCGTGCGGGCATGACGGACTTCAAACGCAATTCAACGCGGTCGGGCTTGACGGCAGGCACTGCGATCATGCAAATCTGACGCTGGGGGACATGACCTGAATGTCATGAAGGCGCCGCTCACGCAGGAACGGCTGAAAGCACGGAGTAGGTAATCAGCACACGCTGCCCGAGCATCAGGTGAAGCGATTGCGGCCTGCGGAAGCCCTATTCCTGCGGGGTGGAAATGGCACGTACCTTCGAGGGAGGAGCGAGGGATCGGCCTGAATTCGGTCGATTGAGAGCGAGAAACCGCCGAAATCCCCACATATCCAACGACGGACTTGTAAGCCGGATATGAACGTCCATCAGTTTGTGAGCGTGCGGATAAGCTCTTCATCGCTGCCGGTGTGCTTGCGAACTCAGCGGTAGAACCTGGCCGAAATACGCTGTGCGCGCTCTGGATTGGTCGAGGTGCTCGATGAGTTCAGCCGATCGCGTGCGAGATCGTGATGATCGCGCAAATGATGAGGAAAACTACCAGGCAGGAGTGAATGATTGTGCCCCGCGATGCCCAGAGAACGGGCCATGAGGGCCTTCTGAAAGGAACTGGGAAGGGACGCTGAGCGAGCGTTCTTAATCGCGGAAGCACCCATGCCCACGCCGGAATCGAGCCGAAAAGGCTGATGAGGAACAGGCCCAGAAGAGCAAGAACCAGTGAGCCGGTGTGGGATATTGCGCCTCCAGCGTCGGTGTGGTCGGCGTGGTGAACTGAGGCGCGCCGAACTGGGGCTGGGGCGCTGTTTGGGGCTGCTGGGGTGCAGCGGAGTTGGCGCTGGCATTGCCGGAGACGGTGCTGGCATTGCTGAGGACGCTGGCACTTGCGGTACCTGCGGGGATTCCGCGTATCCCTGGAGCGTTCATTGGGACGGGGTGTGAATGGTCCGAGTTTTGCGGATCAGGTTGTGTCATGCCTCCATCATAGGCAATGGCTTGAGGTACAGGCGCGTTCCAAGCATCCTCTAAAGCTTTGCTCCATATGAAGTCGGTGTTTGCCGCAGGTTCGCCTGTGCCTTTTTCCTGACTTCTGTGTCTTCCCGTGGCTGCGGACGAGGCCGCCCCGTGTGTCTTTCCGAGGCCGTGTCCCCCGTGTCAACTCCGCACCAAGAGGCACACCCGCGCACCAGCATAATATAGTGCAGGGGCCGGGTTTCGACCCCCGCTTTACCCGACAAGCGGGCCTGACGTCACAGCATGCAGGGACACGCAGCCCGAAACTTCGGTGCTTCCAGTGCCATCTGACGCAGTCGCATGTAGTACAGGGTCTTGATGCCCTTCCTCCACGCGTAGATGTAGGATGTGTTAAGGTCACGCGTGGTCACCGTATCGGGGTAGAACAGCGTGAGCGACAGACCCTGATCGACGTGCTGGGTCGCCACCGCGTAGGTGTCGATGATCTCTCAGCATCGATTTCGTACGCGTCCTGGTAGTACCCAGGTTTTCGTCTCGTCACGTAGGGCGCCGGGTAGTAGACGCGACCGATCTTGCCTTCCTTGCGGATTTCGATGCGCGAGACGATCGGGTGGATCGACGAGGTCGAGCCGTTGATGTACTGAGATCGAACCGGTCGGCGGGACTGCCTGCAGGTTCTGGTTGTACATACCGTACTGGGCTACGTCGGCTGCCAGAGCTGCCCAACCTCCTGGGTGGGCAGGTGGACTGTCGAGGCCGCAAGAAGTTCGCGGCAGCGCTCAGTTTGCGTGCTCCCAGACCTGGTCGATGTACTGTGGAAGTACTCGCCCGAGGCGTACTGGGAAACCCTCGAAGCCCTCGAAGCTCACTCCGCGCTCGCGGGCACCATGCACGAGGCCTTGATGGCCTCGCAGGCAACGCCATGAAGTACATGTTCGTGAAGTCCAGAGCTCTTCGCTGCCGTAGTAGACGTGTTCGCGAGCGAGGTAGCCGTGGAGGTTCATCTGACCCAGGCTCGATGGCATGGCTCAGTGGAGTTACCGCGGGCAACTCGAAAGGCACCGACTGGATATCCGACAGGTCGGAGACGGCGGTCAGGCCGCGGATTGCGGTCTCGATGGTCTTGGAGAAGTCCGGGGAACGAGATCTGCGATATTGAGCGAACCCAGGTTGCAGGAAATGTCCTTACCATGTGCGAGTAGGAGAGGTCATCGTTGTAGGGTCGAGGCCTCGACACCTGGAGGATCTCGAGCACAGGTTCGACATGGTGATGCGGCCCTTAATGGGGTTCGCAGCGTTGACCGTGTCTTCGAAGACGATGTAGGTAGCCGGACCGAACTGGATTTCAGCGATGGTCTGGAAGAAACGACGTGCGTTGATCTTCTTCTTGTGGATACGGCCATCGTCAACCATTTCGTGGTACTTCTCGGTGACTGAGATTTCCGAGAAGGGCACTCCGTAGACGCGTTCGACGTCGTAGGGGCTGAAGAGGTACATGTCCTCGTTCTGCGTGCAGCTCGAAGGTGATGTCGGGGATCACTACACCCAGCGAGAGGGTCTTAATACGGATCTTCTCGTCCGCATTTTCGCGCTTTGGTGTCCAGGAACTCGCATGATGTCCGCGGGTGTGCGTGCAGATAGACGGCACCCGCGCCCTGACGTGCACCCAGCTGGTTCGCGTAGGAGAAGGAGTCCTCGAGCAGTTTCGCAACGGGAACCACACCACTGGACTGGTTCTGAATCTTCTTGATCGGGGGCGCCGGGCCTCGCGAAGGTTGGTGAGCTGCAGGGTCATCGCCACCGCCGCGCTTGACAGCTGCAGCGCGGAGTTGATACCGCGGGCGATGGACTCCATATTGTCTTCGATGCGCAGGAGGAAGCAGGGAGACGAGCCTCGCCTCGCGCGGCCTGCTGGCGTTGAGGAAGGTCGGGGTTGTCGGCTGGAAGCGCCCGGTCATCATCTCGTCGACCAGGTGGCGCGCCATCTCGATGTCGCCCCTGTGCCAGGTAGAGCGCGACCATGACGACGCGGGTCTTCAAAGCGCTCCAGGTAGCGGGTCCTGTCGAAGGTCTTGAGCGGTAGGAGGTGTAGTACTGAAGGCGCCCAGGGAGGTGGGGAAACGGAACTGTGAGCGTAGGCTCTGGTGGAGGTCCTGATGTCCTGGAAATCGTATTGATCCAAGACGTGCTCTCGTAGTAGCCCTGCTCGACCAGGTATTCCATCTTTTTCTTCCAGGTCGTGGAAGAAGACAGTGTTCTGGTGACGTGCTGGAGGAAGCTACTGGCGTGCTGCCCGTCGATCGGCCTCGAATTGGACCCGCCGTCGGCGTCGTAGAGGTTCAGCTGCGCGTTGAGGCGGTAATCCAGCTCGGGGAGGGCTGGTTCTACTCCCTGTGTCAGTGAGGTTTTCGCCAAAACTCGCTCAATCCTTCGCGAACTCGTGAGACGTCTTCGGCGGTGCCGAGGAGCCCAAATTTGTACATGGGGATGTAATTTGCGGGAGATGATGTCTCCGGCCAGGCAGTAGGCCGTGCCGAAGTTGGTGTTCCCCGAGGAGATCACGCCGACGCAGAGCGAGCGGTTGTGTTCGTCGTTGAGGAACTTGATGACTTGTTTGGGTACTGCGCCCTTGATGCTGCCGCCCCTGCAGGTGGGGACGATGAGGACGGTGGGTTGCTCAACGTGGAGGAAGCCGTCGCGGGGAGGAGGGGATCGCGTGCCGGGAAGCCGAGTTTTTCCACGAAACGGCGGGTAGTGCCCGTCGCCGACGAGAAGTAGACGACGCTGACCATGCGGTCTTTCTTCCTTTCACGAGGCGCCCCTGGGCAGGGAGAAGTGACGTGGTCCCCGGTTTTGCTTTGGGGACCGGGTGGGTGCTTTAGGCGTTAACGACGCGTGCCGTTCCCATTGCTGAGGCCTGTGCTGCAGGGCCTTGATGGAGGTCGGGCGGTAGCTGCTCCAGTGGTCTTCGCCGGCGATGACGACGGGAGCTTGCTGGCAGCCGAGGCCCTTGATGACCTGGAGGGCTGAGGGGTCTTCGGTGAGGTCGACCTTCGTGTAGTCCAGTCCCTGCTTATCGAGTGCGCGGTAGGTCGCATCGCACTGGACACACATGGGCTTGGAGTAGACGGTGATGGACATGGTCTGACCTTCAGTGTCGTGTGCTGATGTGTGTTTCTCGCTGTTTACCTGGGGAGCGAACATGCGACAACACCACACCCTGTGTGTGCTTTTCGCCACGAGACCCAATATGTTGTGTCTAACTATGTTCCTGACCCTAGATGTGGATGGATGGCTATTCGTCTGTGGATGGGGTGTGGATGAGGGTGGCTTACATCGGTGTAATTTGAGGAAATTACGCCTGAGGGGACCCTGGATAGAGTTTCTCGCTTTTCTCCACAAAGTGGGTGGAGCTAGGTGTTAGCGCACGAAAAATCGAAAAATTTCTGTGCCCATGTCGGCGTGTCGCACGTGTGCTAGCTCAGGTAGCACAGTTGATGGTCATCTCCTGTTCTTATGGGGGCATGTGTCCAGTGTTCCCAGGTTGCGCAGTTGACGGATAGAGGTTGTGTCAGCAAAGCTCAAATGAGTGGAAGATGCGCGATTTCTGAATAAAAATGCGTAAATACTGGAGCTGTGAGCGAGATCTACTATAGTCTAAAAATGACTCTTCTGAAATGTGTAGCACTTCACATAGTGCAGGTCGGAAAATATTTATATGGTGGAATTATTGAATTTTACGCCATTTCTGCCATGTTTATGATAGCTGGCTGAGAGGTATCTGTCACGATTCAATTGTAAATCAGTGGGTATTGCATACCCTCTAATCGTTCCTATCCCAATAGGCAGTAGATGACATACGGACCTGTTGGCACATGCGCAGTCAATGATGTGCTGTCAGAAAACTGTCAGCAATCCCATGACAAGAGGAGCACCTCCAGCATGACGAGATGCGAAAAGCCGTTACCTCGAAGCGTAGAACTGCGGCGACGCGCTTTGTGGCGGCATTAGCCGCTGCGGCGACCGCCAGTGCACTGGTTGAAGCCAGATCATTGCTCCTCAGGGCTGGCGTGCGGCGCAACCCGCAGCCACCGGTATCGACGTCGGCGCTGTTCCGTGCCAACATGGGCACGGGCATCGTCAACGCCTCTGAGGCCGACACAACCACCAGCCTCCCTGACAACTTCATCCGCTACGGCATCGTGCCGGGCATGTCGCCAACACCCTTTTCCAGCGCCGGCGTTAATGGCGGCAAACCGATTACGGACAGCAAGCCTGTCGGCACCTTCCTGGGTGGGACTGTCGCCAAGCAGAAGGACCTGTGGACCTACATCGCCCGCGGCGCGCCGTGGAAGTGGATGACCAATCGAAGAATACTGGTCCCGGCGACTCTGAGGCCAGTAAGAAGTGGATGGATGCCACCACAAGTGGCACGATAGCGGAAACTGGAAGACTCGAGAATGGGCCAGAGCGCCATCGGTTTCGCCAAATGATCCGGGCACTGTTCAGCTGGTCAGACCTTCCTGCTCGGCGCGATCCGCCACAACAACCTGCCGATCCAGGGCGGAGCAAATGTTAAGCAATATCTGCACTCGACCCTGCAGCTGACGATCCCGAACCTCACCGGTTCTCAGCCCGAGGCGTATCCCTTCGTCAATTACGAGTCTTACAACACTCTCTCCTCGACGATCATGTACCGCAAGGGCGGTGCCCTACGTCAAGGACCCCGGTATTGCTGGGACGGCACCTGCCGCACCGACATCGGTCATCAACGGTAAGTCTGCGACAGAACCTCGCGCTCCCCGCCTCTGGTGTTCAGTTCCTGCGCGACGCAGTCATCGGACCAGGGTATCACTACGGCACGCCGAAGTGGGTAAACCGATCCGGCAGCGGGCAACAGGCATATCGGTACAGCCTCATGAGCCTGAACTGGCCAATTCTGCCGATCCCCTGCAGGGTTACGTCAAACGCTTTGAGTCTCAGTCGGGACGCTACTACTGCGTCAAGTACGTGGGCGAGGGTATGGCGACTATGACCCGTACAGTCAGTACTACAACAAGGGTGCTGAGCAGCCTTCAATCAAATTCCGGCATCGAACAAGCGCGCTACGCTCCATCAATTGGCCTGGAGCCAGGGTAACGTCACTGAGAACCCCTACGTCTCACGACACCGTCAAGTTGCAGAAGACTACCTCTGATCAGACCTCACGAAGAACGGCCGTACCTACCGTCTGCACCTCTGCAGCTTTCGTTCCCGCCACAAACGCAACGAACTTCCTGACCCTGGATAACTTAACTCCATCCCGACGGGCCGACTGTCCGGCAAATCCGTCGGAGGACGCAGCGCGTACCGACACCTTCGTCACGCAGGAACTTTCGGTCAACTACGGCTGCCTCTACGGCGTCATCACCGAGGAGCGCCCGTGTGCATCGTGAAGTCTGTCGAGGATCCGTCGCATGCCAAACCTGACAATCCCGGCCGCCACCTTTCGCGGTGACCTACCGGCTCCACCTGGGCGGACAACACGGCCCGCACCCCGAAGACACGGCACCGTGTCCGTCACAGCCCACGGTCTCCTCCGCCCCGGCCAAGACCTCGTACATCCCGCAGCCGACTCGGCCGCGACGCTGACGCCCACCGGCTTCGGTGAGGTTAACGCTAAACGATTCAAGCTTCATTCCTTCGAAGTTGGCAACCTGACTTCACGCATTTCGGAAAAATCAGATTGCTGATCCGCGGCGGAAGCTCAAAGACACTGGCGTGTCAACGGTAGTCGGCGAAGACGTCGCCGTCACCAAGACGGAACGCGGCGTCGACTTCAAGAACGCTGGCAGTGCGAAGAGCGACGTGGCAGCTCCCATTACCCGTACCTTCGTCAACGAATACGAAGCTCCGAAGCTCAAAGCTGCGTTCAAAAGAGCATCGAAAACAACGGTGGCGTGACCGGCGCAACTGAGTCTCGATGTTGATACAAGATCGTTGCTACCAACGATGGAACGGCGCGGTAACACCGGCAAGCTGACGGACAAGCCTGACTTTGCCAAGGGCCTCGAAACCAGTCCGCTAGTGTCGCTACGACCCAGGCCGGTCTCGCTGGTGCTGCAAAACGTAACCGCAAGCGGCGGCGTCTACACCCTGACCAACGGAGTCAACCTCGATCCGGTAAGACCGCTGAGTTCTGATCCGCTTCACGTGAAGCGTAACGGAGACTGCCGCTGGCACGACGTCAGGCGACCCTGAATGTCAAGGTCACTGGAAACAACGTTCCGACGCCCTCGGCTTCGGTCTCTTCAACCAGGTCGTCGCTGAAAACGGCAAGGACTCTGATCGGCGAAGACAACAACAAGGCCTGTGGCCCGTTCCCGGTCTCCAAGATGCGCGTCGAGAAAGAGCATCCAGGTAAACGGTGCAACCACGGTGCCACCGACTTCATCGTCGATTACAAGATCGTTGCAACCAACGATTTGGCAACACCAGGGCCTCGACCGGCAAGCTGGACCGATAAGCCTGATTTTGCCATGGGTCTTGAGGATCCAATCCGCCAGGTAGCCGGGCACCCAGGCAGCACTCACCGGCGCAGCCACTGTGACTCCGCTAACGGTGTCCACACTCCCTGACCAACGGAGTGGAACTCGATCCGGGTAAGACCGCTGAGTTCTGGATCCGCTTCCAGGTCAAGCGCAACGAGTCGGCCACTCACTGACGACGTCAAGAACCTCGAAGTGTCAAGCCTGACACCCAGTATTCCCACCGCCGGCTATGGCTCTTCAACCAGGTCGTCGCAGAAAGCGGTAGAGGACCACGACGGTGAAGACAACAAGGCCTGTGGGTCCCGTCTCCGTCACCAAGATTCGTGTCGAAGGCATCGAGCAAATGGCGGCGCAAACACCGGCGCGACCGAGTTCGATGTCGATTACGAAGATCGTTGCAACCAACGATCGGAAAACCTGAAGACCTCGACCGAATCCTCACGGACAAGCCTGAGTTCGCCATGGGTCTGAGATCCAGTCCGCTAGGTCGCCACGACCCAGGCTGGCCTCGCTGGTGCTGCAAAACGCAACCGCTGCAAACGGCTACTCACACTCTGACAAACGGTGTCGAGGTTGAGCCCGGCAAGACCGCCGAGTTCTGGATCCGCTTCCACGTCGTTCAACTCCGCAGCAGCTGGCTACGACGAGACCGCTCTCGAATGTAATCTCGACGCCAGGGAATTCTACCGCTCGACTGGCCCTTCAACCAGGTCAACGCTCAGACGCGGCGACCATGACGGTATCGACAACAACAGTGCCCTGCGGCCCTACGTGCCCGCAAAGGTCCGCGTTGAGAGAGCATCGAGCAAACGGTGGCGCCACCGGCAGCTGAATTCGATGTCGATTACAAGATCGTTGCAACCAACGACGGACAGATCGCAACCACCACCGGCAAGCCCACGGATAAGCCGGAGTTTGCTATGGTCTTGAGATCCAGTCCGCAAAGATCGCGACCACGCAGGCCGGCTCGGTGCTGCAAACGCAACCGCAAGCGGGCGGTGTCTCCACGCTGACCAACGGAGTCACCTCCGCCTGGTAATTACCGAGTTCCTGATCCGCTCCCACGTCAAGCGCAACACCGCCGCCGCCGGCTACGCGAAACCAACCCTCGCCTGCCACCGACCGGAAGAACCTCCCGGCCCCGGTTTCTGGCCTCTCTCAACCAGGTCTCACGCGCGAGAACGGTAAGGATCATGACGGCATTGATAGCAACAAGGCCTGTGGTCCCAATCGTTCCTCACGAAACGTCGTCGGAAGGCTGTACTCAGAACACTGGTAAGACTCTTCACTGACCCGACCAACCAGTACACCTCCGGAGACGGATCGGCGCTCACCCGCTCAGTGGGCAGAGTTCGCATCTACAGCGGCGGCAATCCGCAGAACGCTCGACCTCCGCGACCCTCGTCAAGACCTCTGTCGGCAGGAACCGCGACGGATGTCTACTACTGGTCAGTCACCGGCCTTGAACCGTCAACTGACTACTGGTTGGTTGAGACCAAGGCACCGGCTGGACACAGCCTCCTGCCTCGTCCATCCCCTTCCGCCTGACTAGCGGATGGCAACGGCACCGCTGTCACCTCGGCGCAGAGGTTCGCGATCAGACCAGCGTGACAACCGGCCGTCCAGGCCTACGCCTCCGTTACAAACTCACTCGCCCCAGAGCGATCAGGGCTTGCTGGGCGGCGCGCACAAGGCCACCATCTTGGTCAGGACACGAGGTAGGACACCCGCCCTGCCCGGGCAGCTTCGAATCTACCCGCATCGTGCGTCGCATGGCGCTGCGGCGGAGGCGATGGTGATCTCGTAGGTCACCATGAAACAGCGTCGGAAGGCAGATAAATTCGTCGACGCGTGACCCTGTAAAATGACTGTTCAATCACCATCACTCGATCTGTTTAAAGATCCCGTACAACAGGAGAACACAAAATGATAACTCTTAAGACCCGTCGAGGGCATCAGCCTCTCGCCGTCATCGCGGTTTGCGCCGCCGGCGCCGCAGCGGTTCCGGGTATTACTACGGCAGCCCCGACCGCATCCGCATTCGGTGTTGTTGCCACCGCCGAGCGCGCCCCTGCTGTCAGACCCGTCGACACTCCAAGACTGCCCATCACCATCCACAAGCTGGTGAAGGATGACACCAACGGCACCGAAGGCACCGGTCTTGAGGACAGCACCGTCAGCGGCACCCCTGCTTGACGGCGCAAAGTTCACTGTCGAGCGTCTGACCAATGCTGATCTGACCACTCAGGCTGGCTGGCAGAAGCTGTGGTTTCAACGGTAACGCTGACACCGCTGCCACCGGCGTTGACGCCGTTGTTGACCAGCACGCCGCCGGTACGGTCTGGCCACCTTCCAGCGCCCCTGCGCGCTCACGTCGTGACCGAGACCGAAACCCCGCGCGCTGCTGTCGGCTCCAAGCCTTCATCATCGCCGTTCCGATGACGAAACCCGAAGGACCTGAACAAGTGGGTCTGCGACGTTCACGCATACCCGAAGAACTCAAAGGCTGGCGTTGATAAGACGGTTGCCGATGAGGCAACTCTGCCATTGGATCGCGATCTCTGCACCAATCGAGTCCGACATCCCCGCAGTTGAGGTTCTTGACTTCGCGTGTACGTCGACCAGTACGACAAGCGTGAACTGCTCTGAAGCTGGCATCACGCTGAAGATCATCAACGGCAAGACCGGTGAGGTTGTTTCAACCACGCACTCGACTACATAAGCTGTCTGGCGCCACGGCACCGACAACAAGACCATGTTCTGGATTCAGACCTACCGGACGGCCGCGCCAAGCTGGTTGCGAATCGCGGACGACACCTCACAGGGTCCAGATGGACCTGGTTGGTACTGTCGAGAAAAGGTCGGCACCGACGGTATCTTTCAGAACAAAGGGCATCCTGCTCCCCAACGCTCCCATAAACGGTTTGGGAAGCTCAACTCGGGTGAGGTCTTGCCGGATTACCCGAACCGAGGTTATCTCAAGTTCGGCAAGGGTAAGATCACCAAGTTTCCGAGCAGATCCGGCAGCCGCTCAGGGTGCGAGTTCGAGTGTATCAGTGCACGCCCAGAGCACCTCCCGCCAAGAACTTCGACTCGGTTGACGCAACCCTGGACAAGAAGCTGGGCCCGCTGGCGTCACCACCCCGTGACCGACGCAAACGCAGCAGGGTCACCATCGACGGCCTGCTGCAACAACGACTGGCCACAACGCCAAGGTGCTAAGCCCGGTTGGTACTGCCTCGTGAGACCAAGGCTCCTGAAGGCTTCGAGCTCCAGGCGTCCGATCGCCTTCCAGGTCCTCGAGACCAACTCGACCGCTGACAACCAGTACACCCTTTGCGGCCGACGGTCGAGGATGCTCTCTAACGGTGGATTCGCCTGCCCGTCACCGGTGCTGCCGGTGTGGGCGTGCTGATCTGCAGCTGGCTCGGCACTCTGTTGCTGGCGCTGGCGCCATCACCATTGCGAACAAGCGTCGCAAGAAAAACGCCTGATCTCCTGAAGTTTAGCTGGGTGCGGGAAGACCCGTGGGTCTTCCCGCACCCGTTTCTATACAATCAGCGCAACCCCCATCACCCCATCCAAAAGGCGACTCATGAGCGAGAACGAGATCCACGCAGACGGCAGTCTCAAATACCCAGGTTGAGGAAGAGACACCTGGAAACTGCGCAAGAACGTGATCAACGCATTTCGCTGCAAGGCACAACGCCGCTGTCGCCCTCTTCACCATCCTCCCCAATCCTGTTGGTCTCGGAATCCTGGTCCTGCTCTACCCCGTTATCGCGACCTATCAGAACAACGTCGAACAACAAGCGCATTGCCAAGGCCTTCAGTGCCGAACAAACCAACGTCGGTCAGATGTCATTGAAGACGAACTCGCACGCGCGACGAATACAACTAGCCGCCGAAGCACCCATCCTTGACCCCTGGTTGGAATCTCAGCGGCCCAACACTCGTCATACCGATTACCTTCACAACTTAACGAACGTGATGGCCAACTGCTAAGGTCCCTTCGGCCGATATCAGCGCTCCGATCTATCACGGCACCGAAAACCTCAACTCTTGAAAAAGCGTTGACACCTCTTGAACTGCGCCTCCCCGTCGGTGGCGAAGAACCACACAGTTCTTCACCGGCCACTCGGGACTGGAAGTGCAACCATGTTCCGACCACCTCAACCGCGTCGAACTCGGCGACGTCTCTCACATCGAAGTCCCGGGCGTCACCTGAAATACAAGGTCACCGGTATCCGAACCGTTCTCCCGAACGCAAAAACAGAGCTGAACAAGGTTGCCGGAAAAGATCTCCGCAACCCTGATCACCTGTACGCCCTACGGCATCAATACCACCGTCTTCTGGTTACCGCGAGCGCGTTCATGGACGATGCGCAGGTCGGCAGAAGAATCGGCCGCATCGTTGGAGCCCGCTGTTGTTCAGACTCGGATGATTGCTGTCGTTGGTCGGCATTATCGCCGTGCCCATTGCGAGACCGCAGTCCCATGGTTCCTCGCCCGCAAGAACCGCTGCAAGAAGCGTGGAGGCTGAGGAATAAAAGGTAGCTGCAGCTGTGTCCGCACGTAGCGGGAAGCGGCGAAGAAGCAGAGATCAAGACTCCACAACGCGATTTGACGGCCAGGTCGCCCGCTGAGGTCTCTTTGTACTTGAGAGCATGTCGTTTCTTGTCTGACGCACTGTCTCAATGGCGAGACATCCATGACACGGTGTGGCGCTATCGCCCGCACAGGGCCATGCGAGCAGCGTTAATTGCCTAACAGCAGCAATCGCATTGCGCTCTTTAATGCAGGATCTGAACAAGCCCGCGAACGGGATCACAGGTCAATCAGAGAATGCCTCCATGGCGACTTCGGCAGCATTCTCCACTTGCTGAGGGGTGCACGAGCCTGAGCAAAGCCCTGCAGCCATTGTTGAGGCCGAGCTGACCTTCCTGACAGCTGACCTCAGCACCCGGCAATCGATGCACAAACTGATCAAGCAGCGCCAATCGCAGCGTCGCCATAAGAACTCGTGAATCGATGCGACGGCAACTGCACGACTTCTGACGACTCATCCAGAGGAAGCTCTGAACTCAGCCAAATTCGAGGGGAGAAAGTCGGGGAAATCGCTCCGGCCTCAGCACAAAAAGCGAGGTAGGCCCAGCACCGCTGGATCACGCCGCTGCGCCACCGGTTGGTGCGACGATTCTGTGGCCGGCAGCGTTTTCTTCATTCACCGCCAGCGCGTAGAGGTTGACCCAGTCCATGGCACGCAGGGGATCTTGCATGACCCCGGCCCAGCCTCGGCGCTCACTCGCAGAAAAAGCCTTCTCGGCACGCGCGCGCAATTGTGCGGCCAAGGCGTTTGCGCGCCGAGGAACATCCAGTCCACCGGGCAAAATACCGGTGGAGGAAATCCCCGCCTCAATCGCGCGGAACATCGTGCGCGATCTGGTCGAGATAGGCATCCAAGGCCACCTCGGAACGCGCAGAAAGTTCGTTTGCGAGGACAACCTCGGCGATGGAAAGGCCTGAGCGCGCGCATTGCGCCAAAAGCTGTGCGGCCGTCGAGAAGGGATAGGGCGCGGGCGTACACATTCCCGTTGTCTCTTGTGCAGAGGCTAAGGATGCGATCTCGGGGTGTTCAGGATCGTTATTCGTCTGGGCCATGACGAAGCCGCCACCACCGAATAGTAGGTGCGCTCGAGACCAAGCTCTCGCCCGCGTAAGCGGTGATTGTGACGCGTTGACGTGGTAGCTCAGGACTGTGCGCGGAAGAAAACGGATATCAGACTCGATATCATGAAAAGTTTCCCGGCCACCCGCAAAAGGAAGACGGCCACTGGAAGCAATCTGGGGAATCAGACTTTCGACTGTCTCAATGGACACGGTTTCCAGGGTCGTATCTCGCTAATCCCAGTAGTACCGCACGGTCCGTGCTGTGACCTCGTCCGGTTGCGCCAAGGGGCCAAAAAGGTCACGGTTACGTGAGACAGATGTGAATAATCGGGAAGCGTGCACAGCTCTGTAGAAGGCAAGGCCCGCACGCATCGGACCGACCGTATGTGATGAAGAGCCAATACCGATTGAAAACATATCGAAAGCGGAAAGCGGGCGAGGGGCCTCGCTGGCGGGAACTTCACAGCGACAATGGCTGCAGGTGTAGTGCCTGCGCTGTACTGATCGGGAGAAGTGACATCAATCGACGGCTGAAGATCCATGCCCTCTATTGTGCCTGAAAAAATAACTGGAGTTGAATGACGGTAATCACTCACTGCTTCTGCTGCAATGAAGCGGAGTTTTCAGTGAAAAGCGCATCATTGATGGTGTTCTCACACAACGTGCGGCATCGAGACTCGCCCGGGCACACCTATCTGAAATCCTGATAACGGTTTTGCGTGAGTGAACGCATGAATGTTGAGTCCTTTAACTCGACCACCGCACTGTCCTGCTCCCTTTACGTCAGCGTTGCAGATCGAAGACTCTTCCGGCGGCGATGTCCTCATCAAGTACGACGTCCGTTTTACCCAGCCCAATAAGGCACACCTTGAGATGCCCACGGTTCACTCCATCGAGCACCTCAGCGCTGAACTGATGCGCAACCACACCGATAAGCTCATCGATTTTCGGCTCTATGGGTTCCAGATCAGCTTTCATGCTCTCCTCCCGAGTTGAGACTGAGAGAGTTTCTGCCGATCTGCAGGCGACTTTCGAAAGATATCCCTCATGCCACTGAGGTTCCTGCGCAAACGAGGTGCAGTGCGGCTGGTACAAAATCACTCCTAGAAGGCGCGCAGTGCGTTCGCGGTTCTGAATCACCGCAACAAGTGGCTGGTTGTCGCACTGGATGACGCCGCGGCAGCAAAGTAATCATTCAGACTGACGGCTCCAGACACTTCTCAGAGAGGTACCTCGTCCCACCTGACGCCCTTCGCATGTCAGCTTTCCTGAGGTCGACGCCTTCATTCAGTGCGCCATGGTGATGGAGGCACAGTCCCTTCTGGACGCTCTTGTGCTCTTCCCCGGTTCTGATGCGGTTGAAACCCTAGTCGGGTGCCGATGGACATCACCAGTAGAGCTGACGCCTGGCGCGAAGGCCACACCGTCGTCGTCATCACCGGGTATTGGCATCGCGAACGCGGCAGCAGCAGTGGCCCGAGGCTGACTCGGTACCCCGAAGATCGTGATCGCGGTGGTACCGCGGGCGGTCTTGAGGGTGGAATCCAGTGGGGCGACATCGCGGGCGCGATCGCCACGATCTACAACGATGCCGATGCCACCGCTCTTTGGCTACGAGCTCGGCCAGATCCCGCGGATGCCTGACTGACCATCACTGTCGCAGCGCGCGATCGACGCGCCTCGCGGGCCTCAATGATGCCCAGCCGCACCACGTGCGTACCGGCTGCACGTCACCGGCGACCCTTCGCTCGGAAGGTCGTTGCCCGAATCCGTGCAGGCTTTCGGATGCGCTGGCTGTTGACATGGAAACCTGTGGCACGGCTTCGGGTGTGCTGGTCCAACGGCGTGGATTGGATCCGCCTGCGTGCGATTTCGGATCTGACGGGAGAAGGTGCAGACGAGGACCTCCACGATGAACGTGAGAAGGCCGCATACCACTCCTTCGAGGCCGCTGGCGCTACCTCTCGCTTTTCTGCAAGTGAGCTGATCCTGTCCCGATCGCGTCCTGATGGTCTGTACCGCAGCATTTGCCGCTCGGTCTGCGCCGAAGAAATCCTGCGTGAAGCTGCTGAAGCAGCGGGCTTGATGTTGTTAAGATTCAGCTGGGATCAGCGATGAGGAACATGGACACGGATTGACTTCGCGCTGCGCGAGCGCTGCGAGAGGGTGGGATCGTCCCTCGCACCGAGCGCAAGTCGAGGTGGGGAGGCCCAGCGTTGGGATCTGATTTCGCGATGACCCTCTCACCTTCGCGCTCTCGAAAGGCTTGCAGGCGGGCCTGATCCGAAATTCGCATGTTCCATGAATTTGAGGTGGGCAGGAAGAAACCAGTCGTGAGGCGAGACTCGATAGTCCTGACCCTGGTACGGTGATTATTCTGACTTGAAGCCACTCGTGAGACCATTGAGAACTGCACCCAGCCATCATTGAGTACATCATGAGGAGTACAACCGGTGACGAAACGAAACAGCGCATAGGCGCTGTCCACCTCTGCGTAGCGGCGGCGCCCGGCGATCGGGATAGCCGGCTGTGCGGACACAACGCCGCAAGAGCAGCCACAGAAACGGCTTGAGAGCCTCGCGGAATCCCTTTGGACTATTCGCGTTTTGAGCCCGGAAAACATCATGTCTGATGCCGTGCTGGATGACCGAGGCATGAATGATGAGCAGACTCGCCGCTTTTATCAACGAAAAGGAGAGAGCTGGCGCGCGGGACGGGTGAACGACCAGGATGTTCCGTGTCTGAAGGACTTCAAAGCCGTCACCGAAACTTTTCCCCGCTGATGAGTATGCCAATGGGGATACCAGGGGCGGCGAAGAAGAAACCGCTGCGCAAATTATTGGTCAGTCAGCACGTTCATGCGGAGTGAACCCGAAAGTTTTGCTGGTGACGCTGCAAAAGAGCAGGACTGATCTACGCCTCAGGTGGAATGTTTCAGTGGCTTTAGCTATCCCAGTGATGGGATATGCCTGCCCGGATAACCTCGACCCGCGATCCGGATGATGCGGGTTTTCAGCGGCAGGTTTTATTACGCACGCCAGTTTGCGATCATCGCGAGGCCTGAGCGTTTCCGTTTCCGTGCGGGAAAAAGTCGAGGCCCGCTATGGTCCCGGCGAAGAATGCACTTCCGTTGAGATCACTCCTGCTAATCTGCAACCGCCAGTTGTATAACTCACGCCCTGTGTTCCTAACCAGGGGCGCTTTGCAGGGAGGCATGGGAATGATTGCTCGGTTTATGGCAATGCGAATGTTTATGGTTATATGCGCGCCTGGTTTGCCCAATAATGTTGAAATCCTGGCAAAAATAGGTGGTCATGGTATACACTGAGCGCGCTGGATACGCCCGTGTCCAGGGTAACGAAGAAGTTGCCAAAGGGGTGCGCGGCATGGAGCCATATGATATTCACAGAAGATCGCCGACCCGCCGGGACCGCCACTCACATACCGCATTTCAAACGCTCTGATGAGTGTGCTGTTGAATTGCGCTCTTACCCGAAGGGTTCATGCCGTTGTCATGGATCGCTCTGGCTGTGCGTGAAGAGCGCACGAATCGTTGTGAAATAATGCGAATGCCATTCTGGCTAGCGATTACACACTTCTGCAGAGAAATGGCAGAAAGCGTTCGTTCATATGGGGACTATCAAGGAATTGGCCTATCCCTCGGCGGGAAAGTGATCGATGGGCGAAGGTGCAGTGTCGAAGAACTGGGGATGGTTGAACTTTCCGCTATTTGATTCGATCTCTGGTCAGGGCGGACTTCCGCTTTCTCATCAACAGTCTTGAAGGACTGGCAACCCACGAAGCCATATACGGTGTCGGACAGCGTTTGGATAATTTCCTGATCGATTCAGATTGCAGAAAACGTCTGCACGTCGAAGTGAAGAATGGCGTATTTGTGCAGGATCTCGCTGGCGATTGACGAAGAATTACTCACCTTCATTTAGAGGGAAGCAATGCGCTATGCGCATCAGGGCATATCGGATGTGCCAGTGGTCACGCTAAGTGCTCAGCCGTTATCGGTCAGGCGCGCGCAGCCTCGTATGAGCGCTGGCGATGCTGAACGGCCCCGCGATATCGAAGAGCTGATTCGCATGGCGCAGAGGGATCTGGCCTGTCGGAGGGCGGTTCTGAGCTTTCCGTTCGTAACCTAGCGATGTGTCTGGAAGAACTTAGTGAAATGACCAAATTGATCACATCGTTCTGGATGAAGTGCGGTTAGTGGATTTGTCTTCGAATGGGCGGTCCCTCTTGAGGATGAGCTTCACTGATGGGCTCTCCGGGGGAAGTACTTCCGGTCGTGATGCGGCGTGCCAGTGAGGATTCTCGCTGGGCGTGTGGAGCAGCAGTATATTTGTTCGAGTCGTGATCGCGGAAAACCAAAAGGTCTGGGGGTGACTGGCAGGGTTATGTACCACTCATTGCGGTGTAAACCGGCATCGATTGGAAAAACGCCGGTCAAGTTTAAAGAAACGGGACCGCGAGCAGCGCGCAGTCCCGTATATCATTATCGAGTTGAGCGTTACTCTGGCCTCGACCACAGCAAAAAGCCGACCAGGGAAGTTGATCCACAGAGCGATCTTGCGCAGATGCTAGTCCGGTTCGATGATCGAGACGGCTTTGTAAATAACAACCGAGCGGGCATCGACCTTCGCGGGTCTTGCCATCAAGGCTCAGTCCATCTTCGTCGATCAGTTCCCACGACCTTCTTTTAGGGTCTTGCCCAGTCTGCCACGTCATCGACGACCAGTACTTTCTACCGTCCAGAGCCGAGACATCCATGAGTGGAGGCAGACCCGAGGCTCATCCAAAGTCTCACCCAAGACCGGTATAGAACTCGAGGTTCGCAGTCCCAATGGCTTTTCCACACCCGATTGCGTAGGCACTGTGCTGCGCGGGATCAGTCCACCGCGCGCACTGTAACGATCAGGTCGGGCTTCCACGGAGTTCACGATCTGCTGTGCCAGCTCGCGCGGTCATCGCCGAAACCTTGCCAGGTCAGATTTTCGCGCGCTTCGCCAGCGTTGATCGCCGCTCATCCCGGAATGGGGTAGAAGCAGACATGTACATCGCTTCAGCGAAAGTGATCGAGGTGAATGGACATATGGTACCGCTCGTCAGCATGTTTACGCATCATCATCCCTTTGGGTGACTGTTGTCTCAAAGCTGGTGTAGCTGGCGTGCATACTGTCCGCCAGGTTGACGAGGTTGTCCCTATGAGACCAGATAGATCCGAGAGGCACCGAAAGCGCGTGAACATACGCCGCAAGAGGCGACCCGTCTGGGCCGAATAAAGTTCCTGCCGTGCCCCACGCACTGGGCATACCCCACCCACGATGGCCGAGGGTAGGTGCCGATAAACGCGCGCTATCAGGCGCCAGGTTGGCGAGCTTTGCTGCCGCCAGACCGCGTCGCGGGATGATGCAAGCTACCAACCGCGCGTGGGCAATTTCGTGCAGGATGACTCGCGTACTGTTCCGCATCATAGAGATCAGCCAACGGCCCCGGAAAGCCGGATTTCACATCGTGTGGATCGGCATGCTCCCGCGCGCCTTCGGGCACGATCAAATCGCGGCGACCACCCCTTAAGCCGTGGTGATCCATCAATTCACGTGCCACGGCGCGTGCATCTTCACGCTCATACAGCCTCGTGAAGACGATCGATTGCCGCCAACATGCGCTGAGGAGAAATCTTGCGCGCGGTTCCCCAGTTCTGCGCAAACAGAGAAAACGCGCAGCTCCTCACGCATCCAATAAAAGTTCCTCAAATGCACTGGCGTGGCGGGCGTCGAAAGGACGCGTATCCATGAGATCATGAAGCTCATGCTAGCTCCTCATCGACCCTGTGCCAAGGGCTGAGCAGAGCGTTCGTCACGCGAAAGATCCGAAGGCGAGCAAAGCTTTTACGGACACGTAAAGATTGAGCCTGAAATGTATCGCGGAAGGTTACGAAGACGATCGATAGGTGTCGCAGCAATGAATCCATCAAATCAGGAATGCGCAACCTTTCTTTCAACATCCTTGCGGAAGCGCGGAATAGGCATGCGCGTCCGCAGTCGCAATGGTGTTCTGGAAATTGCGTGAGGATTCCATCGCGCGCACAACGACTTCAATAATCGAATAGACCTGGTCGTCGTGTAGATCCCTCACGCGCTGGAAGATCGCTGAAAGCTCGAGCGATCACGTACCGCCCACAGCCCCTGGTTTCCGCTCAGAGACACCGTGAGTGTGCGCACGCTTGCCCACTGCGCATCGGCAATCAGCGCCTCAGTACTGATAGGGGAGTTGAGGTCAGCATGAGTGCCTCGTCCACTCCACCGCGTCGAGACGCCTTTGGTCGAGAGCTGAACGCGGCGCAGGACGAGGTTCGCACACCCAAGCGTGCTCGCTTCTTGCTCGAAGCATTTGCCATGACGCGGCCACCGCCAGCGGATCTCGGCTTCCTGGGGACTGAAAGCGGGGAATGCGCGAGTGTCGACCCCTGCGCCTGGGACTCGATCGAGGTTGGCAGGGGTGGTCGGGAAATCCTCAAGACGTCGGCGAAAAGTTCGCTTCCGGGAGTGCCTTTCGCTACCATCGATTGCTGAGTGCCGTCGCCGCCTTCCCCTTGCGTGCGTGCTTTTGCCTCGACAGGCTCAGTCCCGCGAGGGACTCAGACTCAGGCTTTCGGCCTGCACCCGAGCGATGCCTGCCCTGCGCTGCGTTCTGGCTTCGTCATCGCTTTCATGAACGGCCGTTCGCAATGCGCTATCGGTCGCGCCGGCTAAGGTGCGCTTTGAGATACCCCAGATCTTCCGCTTCCCAGTTCGCGTCCCTGACGACCGTGGACAGCGAAGGTCATGCGAGCAAGTGATCGGGAAGTGTCTACTAAAGTGGATATCGGAATCGCTCAGGTCAACGCTCTCGAGCTCGCGGATCTGCGCGCGTGAAAAGTTCGTCGAGAGGATGCCGAGTGCGCCTGCGTGGTATCGGTGTGGGTTCCAGGGATTTTCCAGAAGACTTCGCGGACCTATCAGAGGTCTGAGCTTTTAGGAGCGCAGAAAGACTGCGGCCTTTACCCCTTCGTCTTGGGCGGCGTACTGGCCATGGACAAGCGCTTCATCATGCGACCCTGACCTGTTTTCTGTTCCCATGCCGCCAAGCGCCCAAGAGCAAGCTTTCCGCGAGGGCAGGATCTTCATCGGGTGGGAAGAAGACGCAACGTTAGAGGCGCACCACCAGAAGGGCATTACCAAGCTCCTTTGAGCACTCACGCGGCCGCTCGAAATCATCAATCCGTAGCAACGCTCTTTGCGACTTCGAGCGGCGCAAGCAGGCGGCGCTGGCTTGGAAGCGCGTTAATCTGCCTCGGTGATGAGTTCCCTGCGCATACCCGGTACCTAACCAATCGGTACCCTCATCGCTCACGCGCTAGGCCTCGACGGGAATGGACATCGACACCATCGGGGGCCGGGGTGGAAACTCATAGGACAGGGAGGCGAAGCCTCCCTGCCGCCAATGGTCAGGAAACCCTTCCGATCTGGCCTAGGCCTCGGGAGAAAGAAGAGTTTCAGGGAGGTAATCAAAAGACGAGATTCTGGCGCTTTTCGTTTCTTCCACCAGCGATTAGTACCCCGCAGAGATGATCGAGGCGGGAGGAGATCGTCAAAGAAACGCCCAGCGCCATTTCATCGGCGACGAGGCCGTGCGTGCGGCTGGGCGTTCGGTCTCCTTGCGCGCTCGATCGCCTCGTCGTTGCGACGTTGGAAGGCATGACGCTCGCGCCACTGCCCCTGAACCAGCGCGTGCGGATGAACATTTCACGAGCGAGCTCAGCGGCGGTACTGGGCTTTGCTGGGCGATCGCAAAAGGAGAATCTGTTGGAACAGCGCCTCGATTGATCCTAGGGAGTCGATCCCAGCCGTCCCAGCAACACCGAGCGGTCTGCGATCAGTGCCGCCCGTAGAGCATGACTTTTTCTTGAACGTGTCGCGCCCGCGAGGAAATTCCACGTGGGTTCGAATAGACATGGTTGAGCAGGTCTGTCAATGGCTCGACCCATTCGGGGCGAATGCTGCGACCGTACGTGCGAAGAGTCGGAGGTCTCAACCAATTCGCGGTCATCACTCAATCGATGGCCCGTGATTCCCGAACCGGCCAATGGTGAAGCGAGCCTCGGCTATCCCGTAGTAGTCGCGAGTTGCCGGATCCCATGCGCCCAGGCTGGAGAGCAGGCCAACAAGGATCGAACGGTGAATATCGATCGGTGTCGACCGCGCTGGTTGAGCGAGTGAAGGCACCGTGCAGCTGCTGCGGCGTCCGCAATTCCCTGTACGTGACGCCTGATCAACCACATCACCGCCGAGGCATTCCCAGCGCTCGGTGTGGATACCAATCGTGCGGCCCTATATCGCGTAGCTGGTGAGCGACTATCGCGCCACTCGCGGAAACGCAGGTAGTGGATGAACTCTGCCCGGCACATACGTTCAAACGCACTTCCTGAAAGATCGCGCTGTTGGACGCAGGCGCTCAGCAAATTGAGGTAGTCAAGAAATCGGAGTGGGGTCGCAAAACGGCGTAAAGCTGCATCGGCGGCTTCCTGGTGTTCCAATGGGCGCTCGCGGACATCTTGAATCGATGGCAGCAACGATGACTAAAATTTCCGAGGCATCCCGATTCATTCCCAGCGATCAGCATTCGACCCAAGCGCGGATCGATGGGAGCCGAGCTAAACTCGCGGCCGATGCGCGTGAGCTCGCCCCTTGGTTTCTGCGCCAGTGCGGAAGAATCGAGAGTCTTCGACGTAACCAGTGGGCGCAGTGCCCCACTTCAATGAGCTGATTGATGCCATCGCGGATCGCCCGCGAGTCCGCGCATCAACGAATGGGAAAGAAGCAACATCTCCCAGCCCCAAAGCGCTCATCTGCAAAATGACCGAGGCAAAGCGAGGTACGCAAGATTTTCCGGCTCGGTGAAGTCCGGCCTCGATGCAAAATTATCGGCGGAATATAGGCGAATTGCGATACCGTCTGCAACGCGTCCGCAACGCCCAGAACGCTGATTCGCGCTGGCCTTTGAAATCTCTTCAATGGGGAGGCGCTGAACCTGGTCTTATTGAATCAACGCGAAATTCGCGCCAAGCCCGGGTCGATCACGTCAGCGGATTCCCGGAACCGTCAAGCGAGGTTTCAGCAACGTTTGCTCGCCAGGACAACACGGCGATGGCTGTGTTCCTCAAAATCCGGTGTTGTTCCGCAGAACTCAACCGCGCAAATAGGGGCAAAATTTCGATATCTGCGGGGTTCTTCGAGTGCGCGATATCCTTGGCGCACACGATTGCCAGGTGATCGCGCAATGCCTGTTCGGTATCGCGAATATCGCGCTCACCGGAAGCGAATACCCGAAAATATCCCCCGGCCCCTCGCTGCATAGTTCATCGACCGCATGGCAGATTGCGGTTTCAACGTCAATGTCTTGACCCGCGCTGCAGCCTCCAGAGCAAGGGACTCATCCGGTCCTCTAAAAACCAGTTGTTCGACGCCTCTTCCGGTGCTTTTTCCTCGATTGCCGAGGCCGTGGCTGGGCTGTTTTCAGCGGGCTGAGATGGGGAGCTGCTTGAGGAGGAATAGGTTAGGGTGTCGGCGAGGACTGCAGCGATTTCGACCGAGAAAAGTTCGTCCCGAAACCTCAATGACCGGTGCTGCTTCAATGAGTGCCCTGCCCAATCGAGCCGTTCCATCGACCGAAGTGACGCGCGAAACGATCTGAATCAATGGTCGCTGAAGTGATGATGACCTGAGATCGGGGCGCGAGACAGTCGTCAAGGTAGCCCAGATGAAATCGATATTCAGGCTGCGCTCGTGGCCCTGTCGATGATCAGGGTGTCACAGCTGACGCAGCATCGGGGTTCGAGACTGAATCTCCGCCAGCAAAATACCGTCGGTCATGAGTTGATCAGTGGTAGGACCGACCTCGTCGGTGAATCGCACTTGGTATCCGACGACCTCGCGGCCTTTGCCCACCTTTGGCCAGTTCAGCGGCAATGCGTTCTGCAACTGAACGCTGCAATCACGGCGAGGCTGGTGTGCTTGATGCGCGGCCACGCCTCGGCCTAATTGGAGGCAAATCTTTGGGATTTTGCGTGGTCTTCGACCGGTTTCGCCCGGAGATAATGACAACGGTGGTGCTGCGAGATGGCCTGCTTTCCTCGCGCCCGCACTGACCGGAAGATCGGAGAAATGAAATCAGCGGAATGCAGCGGCCCGAGCAGCAAGCTGTTCGGGCGTGAAAGGAACAGAAAAGGCGCGGGGGCCGCGACCCCTGTGTGAATGTGCGCCGACGCCTTGGCTGCGATGAAGTGGACACCCTCTCAGGGTAACGAAGAACTTCGCCAGCTGGGTGTGTACGTTACTGGCGAACTCTCCACGGGTTGGCCCAGATGCGCCCACTCAAGCGCGAGCCCTCGAGAAGGATTTCCGGATGCTCGCGCACAGCGGGTGTCGTGGACCATTTCAACTCGCGAGCCGTCGGGAAGACGGTGGAAAAGCGTCGCGCGTGAGATCAACCAGACCCAAATCAATATCATCAGCATCGTGGAGGATGAACGCGGGTGCGCCCTGATCAGGCATTGAAGAATCAACCATGGATAGATCGGCCAGCGTCTGCCCGGAATCGTGAAAATTCGCGAGGTCCATCGGGTCGTCCGGAATCCGGGTCTGGCCGGTGTGTAATTCGTCCAATTGGTTAGTACGGAAAGTGCACTCCAGTCGTGGGAGAGCGGGCCCGTCAGCCGAGCAGAAAGAGCGCGGTCGCATGAATCAGGTGGGCAGCAAGTGCAGTGACCGAGCCAAAAAGAGTGACCGTGAATGATTTGGTGCGTGAAACCCGATCGGCGAAGCTGCCCGATGCGGCCTGGGTCTTCGATCTGGAGATTCGCGCGTAATCACCTCGTCATCGGAGTCTAGCTGAGTGTCGAATTGAGCGTCGCTCTGCCTTTGCGATAGGCGCGTGCGAGCTCGTCGTGAGTGTCCGCGAGTGTTCCATCCGCGAGAAAAGAATGCGAAAACAGGACGCGGCGCTCCGTGAATCGACGGGCTGAACGAAGTTCCCGGCAGGAGGTGATCCCTCGGGGTGTGTCATACGTACGTCGCTCATACCTCCACGGTACTGGTTTTCGTAGAGGATGCAGACACCCATCTCACAACGTGCGAAAAGGGTAAACAGAGCGTGTCGCTTAGGGAACTACTGTAGCGTTCGATAGTGCATCGCATACCGGCATATGCGCGGTCGCGTGCAAAAGACGCATCATGGGAACGAAAATGGAATCGCCGTTGGTTTCGGGATCGGCTACGTGCTGGGGACCCGAGCAGGGGCGTGAACAATACGCGCGAATTTGCGCGTGCGCGAAGCTCCGTCGCTTTCCCTGGTCGCCCGTCCCTGGACGCCGCCGGTGATGTCTGCTGCTGTCCGCACGCAGGGTGAGAAAGTGCGGATGAAAGTTGCCGATGCGGGTGAAGGAACGACTGTTCCACGCACGCCTGCTGCTATCGGACGAGTACCGAAGACGATCTACCGACCTATGCTGCGGCTGAGCGCGGATATTTCAACAACAATGACTGATTCCATCACGCTGCAAAGCTTTCGCGCGCGCAGATTACGCCGTTGGCGCCGCTGCTTTGGGCCGAAGAAGACGTATGCATGCGCGCTATCGCGCGCGCCCTGGCCGGGCCGTCGGACGGGCGAAGAACGTCAGGTTCTTCTTGGTCTTGCCAGCAGAGGGGCGCCATGAGGAATTACTGGCTTCTCCCTTTTTGAGGCGTGCGCTAGCCCGCACCGCATCCTCCCGCTGTCGCACCCGAATCTTCATCTGCCCCGACTTTTGCATGTTTCGGGACGATTGCTCGTTCGCGATGGCGCAGCGAACCGAAGAGCGTTCCTCTTACGATGACGACGCCGTTCGCGGCGATTGCTGCCGACGAACGTCTGCGGCTGTCGAGGTCGTTCCGTGGCTCGCGCAGCGTCTCTCGTGATCACTGCGTACCTTCGAGAGCCGCCGTCTTTGGCGTGAACGATGCCTGGTATCAAACTCTGCGGTGGTCGTGTCTGCTGGTGCGGGACTGGGCTCGCATAGCGATTTTGACCACGGGTGTTGCGGGCCCGCTTTGCGTGCAATGTCCGCCATGGCCGCCGAGCGGATGGGTGGGCGTCACGTTCTCAGCGCGAGCCAGTTGGACGCTTATCGATTCCGGACCCTGCGTCAACAACACTTTTGAACTCTGCTGACGTCGACGCGAATGAATTGGCGCTTCTCTTCGCGCGCTCGCGGGATGATGAGAAGCCGCAAAGGCGCATGCAGCAGATGTCTTCGCAAAACTTGCAAAATCTGATCGCCGCGGTGGCGGTGAGGCTGCAGTCGCGCAGATGGCACGAGCGCCGTCCTATTTTTGCGGACGCGCAGAGTGAAGATGCGGAGCTGGCGAAGAGATCGGTGCCCGGCGCGAGTGCGGCGGCCTCGTCCTCGTTTGTTTCTGCTCGGCGCTCTTTGCCTTAATTTTGGTATTTCCCTAGGCTTGATCGACTGGGTGTGCGGCGAATTTCGGTCGTCCTGTACGGTATTGCGCTCATGTTTCAGTGCGGAATTGGTGGTGCTGTCAGGTCGATGCACCCGCGCGCTTTCCGTCAGCTGGCGGCTGGTTTTGGTACGTGACGATTGCAATCCTACCCGCTGGGTCTTCTGTCGGTCTAGCGTTTCGATCAGTGTCGCAGATCTTTGACTGTGTGCTGCGCTGCTGGAGGGAATAGCCTCGCGCTGATCTTGGGTACTGAGACCGGTGCGTCCACAGCGCGATTCTGTGAGAGGTGGAGAACGTGGTGAGCGTGCTCGATACTCTCAATCAAACCCTTTGCCGGACCTGTTCCGCGTCGTGTATCTTCGTAATGCGTCTCTGAACGGGATCGGCGGACATGTACCGCGCGCATGTTCGAGTGCTTCGTTGGCTACTCATGGTGCCTTTAGCCACTGCATGTGCGCGTTGGCCGGTGGAATGCTCCGGGACACAGGTTGGACTCGGGCGCGCCGCAGTGGCATTGACCGATCCTTCTGCCCGGGGACCGCACTCGTCGGTGCACTGATCGCGGTGCCTCTGGCAGCCTCGATTCTCGCGCTTCTGGCGGATCGCGCTGGTGCTGGCGGATGGAACCGTTCTGGGATGCTTTGGAAGGCGGCCACTGGAGCGCGAAGACCGCGCGAATGCCGGACTGGGGAGTAGGGCCCGCAATACTACTGGGAATTCGCGACCGCACGGTCGGTGGCGGCATGATTCGGAGATGGATTTCTCATACTGGGATGGTCCCGCAGGTATTTGGCGGAAATAATCTCTGGCCGCATCTGCTGTACTCAGTTTACCGGCGATCGCGGCTGCATACGTATTTGGCCACTCGCCTGGAACGGTATTACTGGTTGCTGACGATTGTCGGTCAAGAGATTTCACAGTACTTGCGCATTGGAGAAAGTGGCAGCTTCCTTCACATAATGATTGGACGTGACCATGACGGCAAAACATGCAGCTGCGGGCACTCCTTCGGTTGCGTTCGCTGGTACGAACGTACGCCGCGAAGAGTACTGAGGACAATTCGGATCACCGAGTGCGAGACAGGCTCAGAGTGCGAGCGGGATCTCGTGAGTGCAAGGGTGCGCACCCGGTGACACCAGATGGCATCGGGTCATGTGGCACGCCTCAAGGTCAAAAGGATTCATGAAGCTGCACTCACCTGTGTCGATGGCGCTGGGAAAGCTGATCGGTGCCGGCTTCTTCCTTGGGTACCGGTGCCGCCGTTTCGAGGCCGGACCCGCCGTCTTGGGTGCTGCATCGCAGGCACTCGCATCGTTGTCACCGTGATGTGTGCGTGCTGGCTGGGTTACGCGCGATCCCCTCCTCAGGGATCTTTCGTTTCGACCTACGCCGAGGCAGGCATCGGCGGTGGGCAGGCTTCACCTCTGCTGGCCTCTACGTTCATGGCGCGATCATGGTGTTGCTCTGAAATGACCGGCGCGGCGCAGATCTTACAGCTTGGTTCCCCAGTGTTGACCAGTAGCTGTCACGCTTGAGTCATCGTTGCTGTCCTGGGCGGGATCATCCTGGCTAGCGGCCGGCGAATTCGGCCAGTGTTGAGGCGTGTAGCTTGCAGGATTGAAAGGTCGCTGCAATTATCTTCTTCCTGGTCGTTGGACGCACTTCTGATGGGCATTATTCCCGGGCGCGCTCGAGCCTGCAGGCAGTACTGTTGCGATGCGTGGTATGCTCCCGCTGGCTTCCCGAGTCGCGGTTGGTTTGCTTGCGATTATTACCCTTGGCGGCGTGAGCAGTTGTTACCATTGCCGCCAAAGCCGGGGCCGATGATACGGCGGCGCAATGCTCTTTGGCAAGACTAGCCCGGTACTTGGGCGCATTTTGGCGTTCTACGGGCTCTGTCGCTCTGCTGTATCGTCGCTGCCGTGAATTCGACGAGATGAAGACGAGTCGCTTTTGCCGCGGTTTTGAACATGGCGGGAATTCCTGCATGGTCGGAATGATCATCGGAGATCATCGTCTTTCACCACGCACTCGATTAGTGCCTTCTCTGCAACATCTGCGCGTCTTCCGAGATCGCATGCTGCTGCGGCGCGCGGAATGGGGACCGACAGTGGGTTCTGGGTGCGCGCGCGCAGCTGTCGAGTATGAGGGTGACGAAGCCCTTGGAGCGACCACTCACTGCACGCGTGACATTGAGGATGGGCGAACCCCTCGTCGCTCGGTTGCGGTTTCTGTGGCTCTGGCCTTTATTTGCATCGCGGTTGGTGCAACCTTCTCCGTCGAGGTGCGCGCAGGTGCTCACACGATGCGTGCGCTGTTGATCGTCTGGGTGGTGATCGTTGGGCCAGCTCCGCTTGCATCGGCATGAAGCTCGAGTGCCGAGGGGTTTGTCCCTGAGGATGCCGGGCTGGCCTTTAGTATGGCTGCCGTGGTTCGCTGTTATCCGGATTGCCGCCGATTGCGGTTCCTGATGATGTACTGCCGCCGACGCACAACTGCTGCTATGGCGACCGCTGACGAGCTGATTCTCGGTGTGTCTGGTGCTTTTGTCCCGCGGCGTAGAATCTTCCGAAATCGTAAAGCTGCACACGCGCTGCGAGATCGTCGGAAAGTAGATCGATAGCTTCGCCGTTTGTTTGTCAGCGGCGGATCTTTCCACTAGGATGGACGCTATGCGGCGTTTTCCACATTTGTGGCTCTCCATGTCGTAAGTGTACCTGCCATGCCAAAGTGGCTGAAGAAGGCTCTGAAGGAGGTAAGCGTTGGCGCTGCCGAGGTCTCAGACGCTCACAACTTCTGATCGGCTGGCCCTGCTTATATGCGCGTTTTGCGTGTGCTGCACTGAGTCCGTGGTGGAATCATCGGTGGTGCTTTCGTGCCATGGGGCACGGGTTGAATAGCTCAGTCTAGTCCTTTCGGACTCTTCTTTAGAGCGTAGACGATAGCGCGAAAAATCCTGGATCAGCTTCGTGTGCTGCATGACATGGTGGATCTCCTCCGCGCTATTCACGTAGCGAATGGTCGGCGATGGGCGAGATGTCGACCGATGGTTGCGATGCACGAAATGACATTCTCCGAAGGTTACGATGCAGCGCGCACGGTGAAGACCTCCTCTCCGAACTGCGTGGGCGTCCGATCCTGATGACCCTTATACGGGTAGAACCATTGAATTCCGCAAGGGCGAGGATTCCTCAGATCAGGTGCATCGATCACGTTGTTGCGGCTTGCCAATGCGTAGCGCAGCGGTAGCGTGGCGTGGGATGCCACGCGCGACAAGGAGTTTTGCGAGATGATCCAACAGCTTCTGCTGGCTGCTGGCGGCAACGCGAATCAGAGATAAAAGGCGAGCGAGGGCTGTTCGGTGGCTGCGCCGAATGCGTATCCGCTGTGCGCAGTGTACAAAAGTGCGGCAAATTGTTCCAGCGAAGAGCTCCTGGGGATTGGGTGGGCATCCATCGGGAAAAGAAGGTGATGAAGGTGGTGCTGGATCACTGGCGAATGAAAGGAGATATGACAGCAGGAGTACCTGCGACTGCAGATTCATATCGCACCACGCGGGTGTAGGTGGGTATAGCAAAAGCCCCCGGTCGGTGGGACGCACCGAGCGCTGCTTGCGCTCGAAGGACTCGAACCCCAACCTTCTGATCCGTGAGTCGATGCTCCCATCCATTGAGCTACGAGCGCATGCCGATTGAATGGCCGAGAAATAGTTTAGGCACAAGCTGCCTGACAAACAAACTCATAAATGCGTCATCAATCACATCGGCTTCTTTGCTGCAGAGAAGTCGCAGAATCTGCGAAAAAGAAAATATATGCGAGTGTGTCAATCAATGCAACCGAATTTCCGTGAAACGTTACTCATAGCTGTCACGGATAGGTAAAGAATTAAGAGGTCCATTTTGAGCGACATGCAGGAGCACAGCGCAATGGCAAAATAGCCAGCCAAAAATGTCCACCACTCAATTGACCCGGTCAATGCGGTCCCTTCTTTCTAAGCTCACAATCCTCGTTTTCAGCATGTCCTGGCGTTTTACGCCGGGGCCGTTGTCGTTCCGCTGGTAATTGCACACTGACTGGGACTTGACTCGGCTAGCTCACTGTTCACCTGATCAATGCGGACCTCTTCACCTGTGGTATCGCGTCAGTGTCAATCTGCGGGTCTGGCGAAAGATTGGTGTTCGTCTTCCCTTGCTTCAAGGCGTGGCGATTTCTGGCAGTCTCCGCTCATCGCAGTTGGTTTGCGACTGCTGGTGGGAGTTGAGGGCGCCTCGCCACGATGCTTGCGGCTCGATATCGTTGCAGGCATTGCAGCACCTTCCTTGCCGCACCCTTCTTTGCGAAAGCTTTGCGTTTCTTCCGCCTGTCCGTCACCGGCACGCTGCTGACAGTACGGAACGACCCGCATATTTCGGTTGCAGCAAAGCGATATCGTTTACTGGGGAACTGAGGCAGCAAGGTTGGCGCCGATCCATTCCCGGAACTCTTTCGCGGACTTGCATACGCTCTTGGCACTTTGGCTGTCATCGTCGTTATCCAGCGTATTTTCTTCTGGCTTTATGGCGAGGTGCCGTCCTCTTCAGGTCTGCCTAGAGCGGTTGTCGTCATGGTTCTGGGGATGCAAACTTGCAGTCTCTCAGGCAGCGCCGATCGGGGTCACCACTCCCTTCTTCAGGAATCCTGGTTCTCAGTTGCAGCGACTGTCTCGATGCTCATCGTCATGGCATTACCGCCGTCGAAACACCGGTGACGTTTTGCGACCGGCGAGGTTGTGGGCAAGCGAATCACCCTGCGCACATTGCAGTATGCTCGCGCCGATGGTCCTGTCGAGGCCGCACTGGGCGGTGTGCGAACTCTTTCCTGCTACCGCTTTGCACAGAACGTTGGTTTGGTTCGTTCGCGCGTGAAGTCACGCTGGTCGTTACTGCTGCGGGCGTCTTCTGATTATTCTGAATCCTGCCCCAGAAGGCTGGCGCGATCGTCGCCATCGATCCGAAAGCCCTATTATCGTTGGAGCATCTCTGGCAATGTTCAGCGTTGCTGTTGTCGGTATTCAGACTCTTTCCACTGTCGACGCGCGACAAACGCGTAACTCGGCGATCGTTGCGACCTCAACAGCTTGGGTCTGCTGGTCACTTGAAGCCCGAACTGGCTACGTGCCGTCGTGGATGCAGATTCTTTTCGGATCGGCGTGACGATCGGTTCAATCTGCCATCATCCTCAACCCTGCTCTTCTTCCACATCGGTCGTGTCTGTCCGGCCGTCTCAATGGTCGACGGACGTCCGCTGACCTGAGCGCGATTAACCGCGTGATCAGCACAGTTCACCCGCGTGCTCGCCCCATGTTCTCGGGAGTGACTGGCCGGTTGAAGACGCCTGGACGCACGCTCCCTTCAGATCTGTCGCTGACCTCGCGTCACGCCTTCCAGGATGCAGTTGGTCAGGCTGGCCGCGAACAGGTAGCTGATTTCGGCTATGCCGACATCGTTGATTTGATTCTGGGTGGCGAGGCCGATGAGCAGGCCCCTGCTGGATACCGGTTCGACCCTGTTGGGCGACTTTTAATTCCGAGGCAGCAGGAAGAATTGCGCGCTCGGCCAGGCGTACCATGAGCGTTTTTAATCGCCCGCTGATCGTATGCGTCTCGCGTGTGGATTCGGCTGATCAACTTCTTGCGGTGGCTGGCAGCGACGGGATTTGAGGGCTCGGCCTGCGAAATCCGCGTGACCTTGGACGTGAGTGTCAGATCGCCGAAATCGGTTCGAGCCGCCGTGGTCGCCGACGCGAGCCGATCCATTCGGCGTGGGCACTCGCTTCGACCAGTTGGACTGAGCGTTCTCCAGACGGCGGCTCGTCGCGCCGTTTCTTGGCTAAAAGGCCGTGCTGTGCCCTAGGTGCTCGCACGCAGGGGCACAATCCTGTCTGCGTGCTCCTCGCTTCGCACTCTCCTTTAGCCGCTCCTTTCACTTCCTCCCTCCGCCCTCTCCTGGGTTTGCTCATCCATTTCCGGGCCTATTGCTGTTCCTAGAGCGTGTAGGTGAGCGAAGCTCGCAGGAGGGAGGCCAACGTGGAGAGCCGCTTTAGCGACTCATGATCTAAGCGCGCACCTGGTAAACACACCAAAGGCCGGGTGGCACCGTCGAGGCAAGCCGTACGGTGGACACGCTCGCATTATGCGATCAGTTGCGACGCTTGCGAGCGGGTGCCAGGGCACCACACCAGCGGTCAGCAACGACGGCCGTAGGGATCGCGATCCACTGCATCCGCACGGTCTTGCCAGACGACTTCGCAGGCTGCAAGGCGTCGGACCAAGGTGACCGAAGTCAATATCCAGTTAACTTCGCCCTCGGTGAGGGTGACGGAAGCGGAGGTCGACGCGGCCTCGAACCGGAAGGAACCTCGATCGACACGGTGGTAGGTGCCGGGGAGGACTCCCTCGAAAGCGGTAGCGGCCATCAGAGTCGGTCGTCGTACGCGCAACCTCGGTGCCGGAAGCATCGCGAGGATCACGGTCACGCCGGGAACTCCGGGTTCGCCATTGTCAACGCCGTTGTGGTCCTGATCGTTCCACGCGATCGCCGATCGTTGCCGGCAGCGAAGCCGAAGTCAACGCCCTGGACCGAGGAATCGGTGATGGTCACGGTGCCTGGGTGAGCACCGCGTCCGGTGTGAGCCTGGGTGTGGTCAGACCGGCAAAACGCCCGTGTTCGGATCAACGATCGAGACGCGGTGCCCACTCGAGGGCAACGAACTGGTAGTTACCATCGGCATCGGTCAGCAGCCGTCATGGGATTGCCATCTGATCGAGGACGGGGTTGCCATCGCCATCGAGCAGGGCGACAGTCACGCCGGCGAAACGTTCTTCGGTCGAGCTCTTGAGAAGCTTGCATCGGAGTCACGGTAGATCGTGCCACTGAGGTTGTAGCCACTCTGAAGGACGCCGAGATTCGTTGTTCGTCGGGTTGTCGCCCGCCTGATCCCTGGTGGAGATACGCGCGACGTTCGTGACGAGCGCGCCCGCACCTTCACCGGTGATCTCAACGGTGATTTCGATGGACTGATCATCACCCTTGGCGATGGTGCTTTCCGGACAGGTTCCACTCGCCGGTGGTTGCATCGTAGGTGCCGTCGCCCTCAGCCTTGACGAACTTAACGCGCCGCCGGGAGCTTGTCGGAAACGGTGACACCGGTTTGCCACGCCCGGACCATTGTTGGACAGGGTCAGGGTGTGGTGACCTTCTTACCAGGGGTGAACTCGAAGGTTTCCTGATCGACCTCGTTTCGGATCGGTGATCGCCTTTCTGATGGCGGTGTCAGCCGAGATTCGCCCCAGTCCTGATCAAGGTTCTGGCTCTCTCGCCCGTCAGGGTCAGGTTAGCCGTGAGCTTCATGGCCGTGCTGCGAAGGCGGTGGAGTCAGCCTTGGTTGTGTCACTCACGCACCGTCTTGTTCTCAACATCTCCAGCGGGGAGTGGGTGGAGAACGTCGAGCAGCAGTTCGGCGGTCTGGAGAGTCTCAGGATCGACACTCACCTTGCAGTCGCCGGGCAGCAGATTCTCGAACTGTACTTTCCATCCGCATCGGTCGTGGTTTCGTAGGTGCGGGTGATTTACAGGGAGCCGGTCCAGGTCAGTGACCTTCACGCCGGGCAGTACCTTTGTCGCCAGCGTCGGGGCATTGCCACCGTTCTGGTTCGACATCGAGAACAGTTGATCATCGATGATACCGGCACCACGGCACCGAAGTCAATCGTTTCATCCGTCTGATCCTGAGCCAGGGTGACCGAGGCCGCAGCTCTGTTGGAATCGAGAGCGCGGTCGCTCCGGCATCCGAGGTTGTTGCGTCAGTCTGCAGGCGCCTGGAAGGACACCTCGTGGTCGCCGGGCAGCAGGTTCTCGAACTTGCTGACGCATCTCGCGTCGCTCGTCTTCGCTGTCACCGCATTGCCAGAAGCATCGGTCACGGCGGAGCCGTCCACGTAGGTCAGGGTTACCGTCACGCCGGGCAGAGCCGGTTCGTCGCATCCTGAATGCCATCGCGGTTGACGTCCATCCAGGTGTAGTCGCAGCGAAGCGAGCTGACGAAGCCGAAGTTCACGTCGATGACGGAACCGGTTTCAGCCTTGATCGTCACCTCAGCGCTGGTCTTGCAGCGACCCGTGTAGGCCTCGAGAGGCTTGGTGCCTGCAAGAGGACCAGAGGTCGGGTTGACAACGTCGACCTTGTACTCGCCCAGGGGCAGGCCCAGAAGGAGTACTTTCGCCGTCAGCATCGGTCACGGTGGTTACCAGGTTGCCATCCTGTCGAGACGGGGGTGCCGTCCTTCTTGAGGAGCGCAGCGGTAACGCCGAGTAGGGGTCTCGCCGTTATCAGAGCTGAAGGATGCGTTGCATCGTTGTGAGCTGCAGCGATCGTGTAACCGGCGGTCAAAAGGCACCGAGGGAGGGTTGTCCGTGGTCTTATCACCGAACTGATCCTGGTGTTCGATGGTCGCCGTGTTGGTGACGATCGAACCAGCGGCCCTCGAGGGATCACTCGCACGACGATGGTGCGCGTGCGGGTTGCGTCCTTCTCGATGACCTCATCGCTCAGGTCCCATGCTGCCGGTGGCTGCATCGCAGCTACTGTCATCGGTAGAGCTCACGAAAGTCACGCCCGTGGGGAGCTTATCCTGCGCGATGACACCGGTTGCAGGGTTGGGGCCCTCGTTCGTCAAGGTGATCGTGTAGGTGACAGTCGTGCCGGGTGAAGCCACCCGCCGGCTCGGCTGCCGGATCCGTGATGGTCGTGACGATCGCGGTGTTCGCAGGACCGGTGAAAGCCCAGTCCTGAGAATCGTTGCTCATCTTGCCGGGGCTCAGAGACCTTCGAGCCTGGCCGAGAGCGTCTGGTTCTCGGAGGGTCAGATTCCTGAAGGCGCGTGGGTCTGTGCGGTGCACGGGGCACGCAGTCGTCAGCGAGGCCTGATCAACGGTGACCTTGTAGTCGCCGGGGCCAGAGTTCTCGAACTTGTACTTGCTGTTCGCGTCGGTCGTGGTCGTCAGCGTCTTCTGCACGCCCGCGAGGGGTCGTGTGGGTCAGCGTGACGGTGACGCCGGCCAGCGGCTTGTCCGCACCCGAGGCGCGGAGCCACCGTTGTTATCGACATCCCAGAAGATGGTGTCACCGATGTAGCCGTTTGAAATCAGGCCGAAATCGATACTCCATATCCTCTGGCCTTGAGTCAGGGTGACCTTCGGGTAGGGACCGTTGGAATCAGTATCTGCGTCGGTACCTGCGTTCGAGATCGTTCCCGTGTGCCAGCGGGAGGTGAAGCGCACGGTGTAGCTATCGTTACCGTTCTGGGCGAGCATACGCTCCGGGTTCGGCAGAAGGTTTTCGAGTGCACTTACCGTTTGCGTCGGTGGTCTGCTGCAAGGTATTTCCGTTGGCATCGACAACGGGGTTGCCGAGGCTGTCGACCAGGGTCACGCGCACGCCGGCAACGTCGTATTCATCGGCATCCTGGATGCCGTCCTGATGACGTCAGAACACACGTAGTCACCGATCGATGCGGGCTTGACGAGACCGAAGTCGATCTTCGAGGCCGTGGACGCCGCAGCGGTCAGGGTGATCGCCGTGGGGTGGTGAGCTTGCCCTTGCGTCCCGCGTCCGTGCGGCTAGCCCGGAGGAACCGTAGGGCCGTTTGCGTGTAGTCGGACAGTGCGACAGTGTCACCGTTCAGGGTGACGTTTCCGGGAACGACCTCAACCTTGGCGCGCGAAGCGGCAGAGGTGGGTGAAGGTGTGTTACCGGAGGCATCGGTTGTCGTGGTGATATCCGCGCCGGCAGCATCCTTCACGGGGTTACCATCGCCGTCGAGGAGACGCAGGGTAACGCCCTCGAAAGGCTTGTCGATTCCCGGATCGTTCGCCCATGTTGCGTCGGTGTCATTGAAGATGGTGCCAGAAAGGGCGCCGCCGAGGCAGTGAAGGTCGCGGTGGAAGTGCTGTTACGCTGGGTTCGAGTCAATCTGGTCGAATTCGCTCAGGCTTGCGGTGTTCGAGTGGTCGCACCCGCGGTACCGTCCTTGACCTTCAACGAGAACGTACAGGGTTTCTGTTCCTCCAACATTGAGCGTGACGTCGGGATCTCCCGATGCAACTGCCTGCCATGTGGAGTTCGTCGGATCGTAGTCAGCGCCGGTAACCGGGGGTGCGTTTGCGCGTTGCGCCTGCGGTCTGGCAGATTCGTGCTTCAGAGGAGACGTACTCGACGCCCGAAGGCAGGGAGTCCTTCACCGACAAGCGAGGCAACCGCGGGGCCATTGTTCTTCAAGTTCACCTTGTAGAGCATGTAGTCGCCGGGCATTGCCGGACCAGTTGAATCGACGGTTTCGGGAAGTCCGTTTGCGTCGCGGACTACCTGATCGCCGTTCATCTTGACTCGAGCGACAGAACTTTTTCGACAGCAACATCGGTGGAGACGTTGATACCGACCTTGGTGCTTCGTTCGCTGCAGGTAGGAAACCCGTTGCCGTTTTCAACGACGCCACCGGACGGTGCAAACCGAGTTCCACGCGATGAGATTCGCGTTGACCGGCGAAGTCATGGTTGCAATGAACTGGATCTTTTCTCCGATTTCGATATCGCGGTTCATGACGATGCGGAAACCGGTGATTGTCGACAAATCGGCGGGAGCAGCGCCCAGGCGTTGGGGTACATCCGGAAGGACCGGGTTCATAGCGCCACCCGCGCTCATCACCTCGCCGCGGCAGGGGTTCTCAGCGGTCGTGTATTCCACCGTAATGTCCGAGGACGGAACAGCCGTCGTCACGGGGAGCCCTGGCCTGGGAGCTGCTAATTGACTGGAAGCGACCAGTTGGTGGAGTTCAGCTGCGGACGCCAAGAAGATCCGCGTGCCTGCGAGGCAGCGGGTCCAACGCCGACGTCGCCTTGAGGGAGGACGTCGTGCGCGACAACCTTCGTCAGGGCAGCATTACCGGCATTGGTGATGGTGAAGCGGTAGGCACCGTCTGCACCCGGGTCGATCTGAGCAACCTGACCTGCAGGGAACAGAGTCAGTGTCCTTGTTGCGCCCTGACTTCCTTCGTAATGTTCATCGCGGGCGTAACGGCAACGTTGAAGGTCGACGATGAATTACATACGTAATCCGTCGTCGAGCCGTTGCCGTTGACATCGAAGGTGTCCTGCGTGCAGCAGCCCAGCAGTAGGAGGTGTCTGCAGACTCTTATCTTCAGTGACGCTCTTCGCTCCATCTCCGGGCATGAAAGATCATACCGTCGTTCGTGTTCTGTCCTGCCGGGGCAGTGGAGAACGTTCGTCGTAGGTAGGCGTACAAGACTCCCTCGACGGCATCGGGAAACGGTGATGCGAACCAGTGTGCGACCAGTGCCGTTGTGGTTCTTTTCGATGCTAACCGTGACCTTGGAGAGGTCATAGGCGGTGCCGTCTGCAGTCTGGAGTCGCGATGTCTTTCCACGCCGACCGCAGCAGCATCATCAACGTCAAAACCGGCGGAAGAAGATCGGTCATGGTGAAGGGTAGGAATACCACCGTCGTTCTTCGGGCGAACGTTTCCTGCAGAAGAAGAGCGCAGACTTGCCGATAACGACAGGATTCGTGGCGATGGACTTAGTGATATGCACGCTGGGGTAATTGTTGCGCACGCGCATCCACGAGCACAGGTTGTCATTCGAGAAGATGACCCTGCCGGTCTCGATATCGGTCGCGGTACCGCTTGCACAGTTCTGGTAGCGAACATAGTCCGACGAGGCGACGTAATTGTAGTACCTCTCGGCGGTGCAACAGGGTTGTAGTGGCTTGCAAAATCAGCCGGTTCTTCAGTTGGGAAGTTCGTTGGAATTGTCCCGTAGAAGAAAAATGTTCGGGCTGGTCTGGGGGAGCGCATCCGTATCGATCGTGTAGCGGGTGATCCACTCGCCCTCTGGAAGAGTCAAGTTAGACGAGGCCGTGTAGTTGACGCTTGCGTGGTTGCCCTTGTTGGTCCAGTACTCCAAGGTCCAGCCCCCGTTATTTTCGAAGCCGGAATTGGAGAAGATGGAGAAACGGTAGGGGCTTACCATGGTCGGCTGGTCACAGGGGGTGCCAGCGGCCTTTGCGTCCTGGGTGGACCAGGTGCAGGGCAGAGTGTCATCCCAGTGGAATGCAGCGTGGTGTTGCCTGCAGGTAGAGCTCTCAGACGCCACTGCGCGGAGCCTCCGCGAGTTTGATACTGGTTGTCATTGCCGAGCTTGATCATGGAAGCAGCGGGCTTGCTTTCGGAGAAGCCGTGGGTGATTTGAGAGCTCTTGGTGACGACGGTCGTCGGATCGTTCTGTGCCTCGGCGGTGATGGTTGCCTTGTTGGTGACAGTGTCAGCGGTGGTGACGCTACCTGCAGGGTACTTGACGGTAACCGTCGAGGTAATGGGGTTTTTGCCATGCCCATTCGCGTAGGTCCAATTCACCCGTGTGAGTGGCTGCGTCGTAGACGCCGCCATTCGTTGCCGAGACGAATTCAGCGTTTGCAGGAAGCGGGTCGCTGACTTTGATGTTCTGAGCCTGAACGAAGTTGAGGCCGTTGAGGTTAGCGGACTTTCGCGCGGAGCCGTTCCAGCGGATACCGGGCTTATTGGGGTTAGTCTGGTCAATCTGCTGGTAGCCGTAGTAGAAGCTTGTAGGTTGCGAGGGCCGCCAACCGCGGGTAGTCCTGCTGACGCGTCGGACCAGTCTTTTTCGATTGCAACATCGGGTCGGCAGTCCACTTTGTCGTCAGAGACCGCTCAATCGGGTCAGCATTCGTTGCCGAGAAGACGATTCGTGTTGTGGTCGTCGAGTTGTTCGGCACATCGTTGGCGAAAGTAGCTCCAGGAATCTGGATGCGGTCGAGGGTTCCCGGCAGGAATCAGATTCTTGAGCGTGAAGAGCAGGCGCTGCATGCGCGGGTGCCGGAAACAACGTTGTTCTGGGTCTTGACGACGGTGTCGCCGGTAACCGGGTATGTCTGATAGAAGCTGGTGGACAGCTGCTCGCCCGCAGGGGGTAACGGGTCCGGGGAGCCACACTCGATGGTTCCACCTTCACACGGCGTCGAAACCGAGAACAGGAGTAGTTGATGGTGGTGATCTGCTGGTCACGAATGGGTAGCGTGGCGGAGTCGTTTGAAACAGACATGGCCAGTGTTGCCGGCTTCGAGCTGGTCGCACGTGCTCGACGTGAACGAGGCTGGTTTGCCTCTGCAGAGTATCTGCGTCCTGAGCGGAGGTATCCGAGTGTTTGCCTCAGTTCCGCCTGCTACGGGGTCTGTGAGTTGGAGCTGCCGTCTGCTCGGATGCGGGCGCTAGCGTCGCTAGTGTTCTCCGTTCCTGAGGCCGAGTAGTCTGGGTGGTCTCGCTTGCGCTGGTGTTGTCTGCGCGACACTACCGTTAAACGGAGTGAAGAAGTCAACAGAAGCGAGAGCTGCTGCAAGAGTTGCAACACCGCCGCTCGCGCCTCGTTTTTAAGAGTTTGGGATGTGACATCGAAAGTCTCTCAATCGCACAATTTACAGGGATTCAGTATCTAATCTACAGTTTGAAGAATTGCTGAGCAATTGCTTGTGGAATTAGTCATTTAAAAACAATTTATTTCGTGCAAGTGAGTTGACGAGATGCCGACATGTATGCTTCATGTTCTGGACATGCGAAACCCCGCGATTCCAGGGAACCGCGGGGCTGTTTGCGGAGACGGCGGGATTTGAACCCGCGAGGCGTGAACCCTCTACCTCCTTAGCAGGGAGGCGCACTCTGACCGGACTATGCGACGTCTCCAGTGCCGACTACTCAAGGCATTTTTCCCTTCGCGTGCGAAATGCGCACGCTAGGGAAGCTCAGCGTTGCCGGTACAGCGGAGGGCGAGGATTCGAACCCTGGTGCCATTGCTGACACAACGGTTTTCAAGACCGTCACCTTCGGCCACTCGGTCAGCCCTCCAGACCCGCCAATCATAGCGGATCTTGGTCTATTCGCACATTCGTCTTCTCCCAAATATGCCTCGATCCCTCTGATTTCTCAGCGGTGACGACGGAAAGGAACCCACGAACGGCGATCAGCTGGCGCCTCTTTCGGGTGGTCCAATAGGCCCTCGGGAAATAGCGGAAGCAAAAGGTGGCCACGATCGGCACTCGGCCAGCAAAACGCACTGGTGCAGGGCGATGTCCCCACTGCGGGGCCTCGACTCTTCAATCCGCTCAGTTGTCAAAGGACAAGGCATCGCAGCCACTGTCCAGGCTGGACAATCAGCTCATCGTTAATGAAATCAACCACGAGCGGTAGCAGTGTTCAGTAGTGCTCAGACTTTCACCTTCGCTGGCACCGTCATCGCGCAGTGCTCGTGCCAGTGATACCCGCGGCGCAGACGCCTTCGCAGGCGACCCATGAAGTGTCGGTCGTCCAGAATTTCTGCCTCGTGATGCTCGAAGCCCACCGAGGTCACGAATCCCGCGTATGCCCTTTCACGCCATCCATCAACGCGTGCTCGCTCAAAGAGTCTTGCCCGGCCTCGAGAAGCGTCGTCATCGCTTACGTCCCAGTGACCTCGAGGCTGCGCGAACCTGAATGCACAGCCGCGACCAGCGCAGCAGCTGCCGATCTGACGCCTTCAAGCACCGAGGTTGCAGACCAATGCTCCCACTTCTTTGACCAATCGGCCTCGGTTTTGGGGAACGGGGAGAGCTCCTCGATATCGATGTATTCGCCCACCCTCCACGAGGCCTCGCTTCCCCATCTGCACGACCGTGCGGGTGATGGATTCGGCTCGGTCGATCCATACGGGGTCGGCAGTTGCCTCGGCAGCTGCTAGGTACGCCTCGGCGGTCGAGGCTAGGGTTCCAAGGAGATAATTTGGCGCTTGTGCTGCGTACTTCCGAGGCTGTGGCTCCGTAGACCAGTCCGTTGAGGCAAGCCAGCGGCGCTTGCTCGTGAAGAGCCCCAGGAGGAGTTCGTGTGCACCGGGGCGGTTTTGCAACGGCGGGTCGCGGCGCTCGCACTGATTAGTGAGTGCGTTATCGAGCTGGTAGTCGATGTCTCCCGCCGCGAACTTCCGCTTATAAGCTTCCGAGTCGGTGTTTTCTTCTTCATCAACGGCGCGGGTCGGGGAGTTCCTTCGGGTGCTCGTCAATCACGCGACGCAGGGGTACGCGTCGCGTGGTCAGCATAACGGCGAGCCCGGAAGCCCCAAAAGCGTCCCCAAAGAAAAGGCGTGGAGCACTCGAGCACTGAGGGTGAATTGGGCGCGGGCTGGGTTCTACTGTCTGACCTTCACTAAACCCCGAAGGCGTCGTACTCACTTTTGCTTCTGCGATCAGTGCGCAGTTGTGCTGACAGCCAGCGATTGTGACTCGATCGAATCAACCAGCCCATGGGGTTCTCCTTTGTCTTCCATGCATGTCGCGTTGCGTCGTTGCGGGCGACATTCACATTGAGTTTAACGCAAAGGTAAAAGCGTGAGTAGGCAATCTGTTTGCTGAGTGAATCTGTCCCTTTATCGTGAAATGCCTTTGCAAGTTTGGGAAACATTGCAGACTAAAAGCATGTTTGATCGAGCTGGCACTGTGTCCCTTCCCGAAGACCTTACTGATATTGATGCTGATTTCTGCGTATGACATTGAACCAGACCCTCAAACCCCGATCAACGGGTGTCTTTTGGTACCTCCGGTCACCGCGGTCGCATTCGATGGCAAGTTCAATGAAGCTACATCGTTGCGATTACCCAGGCAATTGTTGACTACCGAGCTGAGCAGGGGTTTCAACGGCCCGCTTTTCATCGGTCGTGACACGCATGCGCTCAGCGAACCCGCATGGCGCACCGCCCTGGAAGTCTTGGCCGCTAATAACGTTGATGTTCGCATCGACGCACGTGTTCCTCCGACTCCCCCGCGGTTTCTGTGGCGATTCTCGGTGCAAACGGTGCTCTCAGCACCTGCGCACGACTGGGAAGGACTGGCCGACGGTATCGTCGTCACCCCAGCCACAACCCGCCTCGTGACGGTGGCTTCGGTACAACCCGCCTCATGGTGGTCCCGCGGACTCTGACGCGACCTCGTGGATTGCTAAGCGTGCCATGAAACTCCTTGAAAAGGGTTGGCGCAGTGTTGATCGCGTGCTGGGTTCGGATCTGCTGGATCACCCCAGCATCCACCGCTTCGACTACCTCGCCACTACGTCGATCAGCTTTGACCAAGTCATCGATATCGGGGCGATTCGCGAGGCCGGCGTGCGCATTGGTGCCGATCCTCGGTGGTGCTTCGGTCGACTCACTGAGAGCGATCGCCGAGCGCTACGGCGGAATTGACCGTTATGAACCCTAAAGGTTGATCCCATGCGGTCGTCATGACCCTGGACTGGGATGGAAAAGATCCGCATGGATTGTTCCTCTCCCTATGCGATGGCTTCTCTTCGCGATGCGATGACTCCGGATGAGAACGGAAATACTCCCACGACATTGCGACCGGAAATGACGCCGACTCGGACCGCCACGGAATCGTGACACCCGACGGTTTGATGAACCCGAACCACTACCTGGCCGTTGCGATCAGAATACCTCTTCACGCATCGCCCGAACTGGCTCGCAGACGCCGCAGTCGGTAAGACTTTGGTGTCCTCAGCGCTCATCGACCGCGTTGCTGATTCCACTGGGCGAAAGCTCGTTGAGGTCCCCGTGGGCTTCAGTACTTTGTTCCCGGACTGGTTGGCGCGGAGCTCGGTTTCGTGGTGAGAAAGTGCAGAGCATCCTTCCTTCGCAAGGACGGCACCGTATGGTCACCGATAGGACGGAATTATCTTGGCGCTGCTCGCCTCTGAGATAGCCGTCACCGGTGAGACCCCCTCGCAGCTGCACGAAGAACAGGTCGAACGCTTGGGGCTCGGCCTATGCGCGGATCGACGCGCCCGCGAACCGTGAGGAAAAAGGCGAAGCTCGCTGCTTTGTCTCCCGAGATGTTTCGCAACCGAACTGGCCGGTGACCCCATCACCGCAAAGCTCGTGCGCGCTCCGGGTAACGATGCGCGATCGGTGGCCTGAAGGTCGCAAACTGATGTTGCGTGGTTCGCTGCCCGTCCGTCTGGCACCGAGGATGTCTACAAGATCTACGCCGAGTCCTTCCGTGGCAGCTGAGCACCTTGCTCAGGTTCAGGAAGCGGCGAAGCAGTTGGTGAGCGAGGCCTTGAAGGGCTGAGTTCGCGTTCATAACTCTTGTCAGGGGTGCGGGTCGTGACGGTCCCCACCCCACTGTTATTCACTCTGGGTGGATTGCTGGTGGAAAAAGCCTCCTGACCCGGTACCTTTAAGGGAGCGTAATTAAAAGCAGGAGAGGTCCGGTAAAAATGGTGGAGAAAACGCGCGAAGGTGCGGATACTTAACCTCTGCCTCCCGCCTTTTTCCTGGCGCCGGATGATCCTCCTCATGGGGGCGGCACTTGCGCTTCTTGCGGGACTTGACGCAGCTCTTGTTCGCTTGGGTGCTCTTGCTCCCGTGGGCTCTACTGATTTGGGTGCAATCCACGGAATCCTCATGGTCTACAGCTTCCTGGGAACAGCGGATCTGTTGGGAACGTGCGGTAGCGCTGAACTCTCGATGGGCCTACCTTCCGGCCGCCTCGGCGCTCGCGGATTGCCGCCATCGTCATCTCTCAAAAGCCCTGCGGTTGCCAATTTCATTGCCACATTGCCACTTCCGGCCTACCTGAGCCGCATCCTTCCCGGATATCAATCCCAGCGAATGCTTCCGGCAGTCCCTGTGGACAATCTCCATGATCACCTGGTCATGATTTACCCGGCAGTGTGGAAAAGCGTCAAGCTTCGTACGCGGTCCTCATCCAGCTGATTGCTGCCTGCGTTGGCCTGTGGGATCCTCTGTGGATGCGAGGCCCGGTCGCTCTCATCATGCCCTGGTGGTTGTTCTTCTTGGTTCTGACGATCATGGTGAGCGCCTTGAACGGCGCGCCTTGCTTTCAGTGAGACAGCCGAGAAACGAAATTTTTGGTTTTGGGTCGGAGCTCTGCTCATTTCCTGTGCACGACACTGATTGTTCCCCTTGTCCTACCCGCTTTTAGAATTTCCCTTGGCGCTTGCGATCATGACGGATATCACGACGTCGCTCTCAAAACCATCAAAATTCCCGGAATCCCGCGTCTTTCAGCAGTTGCGATGCTCGCGGGATATGGGTGAGCACTGCTTCCCGCTCTCCTCTGGATTACCGCGCCCTCCCGACCTTTTCCGGCTATGGCTGCGATGCGATTGTTCACGCCTTGACAGTTGGCTTCGCCGTCTCCATGGTCATGCGCATGCGCCGGTCATCATCCCTCGGTCATTCGTCGCGAGGTTCCCTACCACTTCTCGATGTGGGTCCTCTGGTTCTTTTCCACCTCAGCTGCTGATTCGTTTCCTGTCTGGTGCGCAGGCCGCACTTCCTGGCGTTTTGGTGGGCAGCTGGGTATGTGCATTCCTCCTCTTCGTCGTGACGACTGCGAGCGTGACAATTGTGAACGCATGACGTGGGCGGGTCACCCATGCCTGAGATTTCTTCTCCTAGGGCGGGACTGGTATCGGTGTGGGACCGACAGGCGCTCCCACCGGCGCCCCGGGACCCGGACGCCCCTCCCGAATGCGCATCGATCGCTTGGGAACCACGTGGATGATCATCGCGGTTCTTATGGCGGTTATAACCCTCTTCCTTCACCGCCGCATGCCGCAGCCCCTGTGGACCATGATCCATCTGGTGACTTTAGGCGTCTTAAGCAATGGAATTTTCCAATGGTCATGGTTCTTTGCTCGCTCCCTTGCACGTCTGGCAGCCGATGACCGCAGAGCTCACTCGGACAACCTGCGTCGAATGCTGAGCTTCAATGCGTGTTTTGCATTGCTCTTTATTTCGATAGTGGCTTGGCTGGTTCATCGGAACTGTCCGTTGCGGCAACGGGCATTGCAGCAGTGCTGCCTGGCATGGCGCCGCGATGCTGTCGGTTCTTCGCGAGCGTTTGGCCTCGCGCTTTGTCATTGTTGTGCGCTACTACGTGTGTGCCGCAGCTTTCTTTGTACTCACCGCACTTCTTGCTGGTTTCGTCACCACCACAATGTTTTCTTCTTCCATTCCCGAGGCCTTCCTTGCGATGCGTGATCGTCTGACCTTTGCACACGCTCTCAGTGGCGTCGGCGGCTGGCTGGGGTTGAGCATCGGCGGCACTGCGATTACCGTGGGGCCGACAATCTTGCGTACGCACGTATCTCTCGATGCGGTTTCTTGGGGTATTAAAGTTCTTCCGCCCTGGTGCGTCAGTTTGCTGATCGCGGTGTGTGGGGCTCTCTTAGGAGTTATGCCCCTGGTTGGTGCCGGAATTTTAGGTGCGGCCGCCTGCGGGATTATGGGGATTCTTATCCCCTATGCGCGTGTTTTAGCAGCAAAGAAACCTCAAGAGTATTCCGCGTGGTCATTCCTGATCGGATTGGGATGGATTGCTCTGAGGCATTCTTTTCTTGGGAATTACGGCGCTTTTTGTCAGTACTCCGAGGCCAGATACGGGTACTGACCATGATGTGGCTTCCGATTATTGGAGTGGGCGGTTTCGCCCAGCTCTTTGCGGGAGCACTGAGCTATCTGATGCCAGTTGTCATTGGAGGCGGCCCTTCGGTTGTCAGAATTGGTATCGCGATTCTTGACTGGCAGTTCGCACTGCGCGTGGCGCTGAAACGGAGCTCTGTTCCTCCTGGTTGTCCTTTTCTGTGCTGCCACAAGCACAGCGGTTACTACTCTTCGATACGCGCTTTGGCTGGTCGTGATCATGACCTTCGTAATTGACATCGTGATGTTTGCGCGCGCGGGAAAAATCAGCACGAGCGCGTCGAGAACGCATCAAAGAGATGAGTGAAAGTAGCAGGTTCAATGAGCAGAAGAAAGCCACCCGGTCCCTCGCAGGGTAGCAATGGTCTTCACTGGTCTTGGCGCTGTTGTCGTCCCTTGTTCGCCAGTGTCCTAGCTGGCGGAAGTACCGCAACGCAAAACTCAGCGGTGGGGAATACCTCAAGCGTGGCCTCGTCAACTCAGGTGAAAAGAAAACCGGCGAGACCACCCACGTGAAATCGGTGTCAAGGGATGTCTTTCACCCCTCTGTTATTCATGTTCCTGCGGAAACCGACTGCAGATTACTTTTACGAATACGGCTGAACAACGCCACGATTTGGTCCTGTGCCAATGGGCAAACGACCGGGTCCCTGGCCCCTGGATCAAGCGCGGAACTTGACGCAGGAGTGATCACTGCCAACACTGAAGGCTGGTGCTCGCTGCCAGGACACCGTGAGATGGGGATGACGCTCAGCATTGTCGCCGATGGTGCCCGGGCGGCTCAGCCTCAGCGGGCTCGCACTCTAGCGGGGCCTCTCACAACCACGAGGTTGCAACGGGACGAGGAATCCCAACTGCAGACCAGCTGCGAGCCTATGCGGCGAAAGTCGACCCCTATCCCGCTGAAGTTGCGCCGGCCTCGGAAGAAAAAGACCACTACTACACCCTGGTTGCACGCGACGATATTGTGCAGAACCTGAGCGAGGATGTCAGCCGGACGATCTGGACTTTCAATAGGGAACACTCCGCACCTACCCTGCGTGGAAAGATTGGTGACACCTTCCGCATCACCCTCAAAAACGAAGGGACAATGGGGCATTCTCTGGACTTCACGCGGGCGATATGCGCCGGATGAGGCCATGAAGACCATCGATCCGGGGCAAACGCTGAGAATCACCTTCACCGCGAAGGCAGCCGGTATCTGGATGTATCACTGCTCGACGCACCCCTGTACGCTGCATTTCGCTAACGGCGTGACCGGTGCGGTGATTATTGATCCACTGATCTGCGCAGTGGATCACGAGTACGCGATGGTTGCGACCGAACTGTGCGGGGGACAATGGCGGTACTGCGAACGCAACGAAGATCGCTTCGATGATGCCTGACCTGCGGGCATTCAACGGTCGCCCTTCCAGTACGATGCGCACCCCTCAGGGTGAAGGTCGGCCAGCGCGTGCGTTTCTGGCTGATGGATTCGGGTCCCAAATACCGCCATGTCCTTCCACATCGTTGGTGGGCAATTCGATACCGTCTGGGATGAAGGTGGCTACACGCTCATCGACGGCGGCATGCCATCAGCCGTGGGGAGGAGGATCTCAGACCTTCCCCATGCTTCCCGCGCAGGGTGGTTTTTGTGGAGCTTTCCTTTGGGAACCGGGTACTTTCACCTTCGTGAACCACATCATGAGCCTTGCCGAGGCCGGGAGCTCACGGAAAGATTGAAGTGACGAAACCAACCCCTCTTGCCTGGTGCGCGGCACCATAAGCGTGAAGTGCCAAAAGCCCCTAAGAGCGCATAAACTGGCACAGTGCTGTCGACCCATGGGAAATTCTTCGTCTGAACCGAGCATGGCGTTTTTCAGCCGCCGCTTCATTTTGCGCCTACCCATGTCCATCATGCCGATCTCGATCATCTCTGTCGATCCAGGCGACTATACGACTTCACTCTGCAGGTGCAGTGTCGGCAATCAATATCATCGCTTTGGCAGTAACCGCGCCAATGTGGGCACGCCTAGTTGACCGCTACGGACAGCTCAAAAGTCGGGGCTGGTTTTTGCGGTGTCGGCAGTTGCGACCATTGTGTTGTTCGTGGCGACTCTTCAGATGGCCTCGCCGTCGATCCTGTTCGTCTCAGCCGGAATTGCTGGTGCAACCTGGGGTCTCCCGGCGCATTGGTCCGAGCTCGATGGATCCGCACCACCGACACGGTGTCTGCAGCTCAATAGCGCATTTGCTCTCGAGGCCGCTGTCGACGAATTCGTCTACATCGTTGGGCCTGTCGTTGCAACAGTTTTGGGAACGGTACTGCACCCGACCACCGGCGTCGCGGTCTCCATTGTTTTTCCTGTCTGTCGGCGCCGCGCTCTTCTTGTCCCAGCGTTCTTCGGAACCCATTCCATTGGGAAGGCTGGTCGCGGCGCTCAGGTAGCTAGCGAGGAACTGAGGGCCTCGGACGCGACGTCAGATGCTGAGCTGCGCAGCGTCTCGGCACCCGCACGAGAACGATCTGCTTCTTTCTTCCGGATGATCGTCCTCATGCTGACTGACACGGAGATGGGCGCACACTCGGTGCGAATGACATTGCTGTTGCTGCTTTCACCAGGAACTTGGGGTTCCGCACTCTCGGGTGTTCTGCTTGTAATGTTCTCGCTTGGCTCGTTTATTCCGCATTGATCTACGGTGCGCGGGTGGCGACGTCCCCGTGGCAGCTCTCTGCGATCGGCGTTGTCGCCTGTAAACTTTAGTATGACCGCCTATCTGCTGGCACATGATCATTGCCTTTTGGCGTCATCATGTTGATCAGCGGCATTGCCTGCCCCCACCATGACGAACGTCAACAGCGATGGTCACCAAACTCTGTTCCCAGACATCGTCAGACCGAGAGGCCTGGCATGGTTGAGCACCGCCATTAACCCTGGGCGTTTCGCTGGGATCTTCTGCCTCGGGTCCCGCTGTCGACCGTTATGGTTCGGGCGGCGCTGCGTGATGATTGCAATCTTTGCGTGGGTCATGGTTCTCATCATGCTCGTTGGCCTTCCACCTTGAGGCGTTCCATGGAGAAGTCGGCGTGAAGAAGCGCAGCATCAGCGTGATCTTCTGAATGAGGACTGAAAAGTGGTGTTTGCCGAGAGCCTTCCCCTCCCGCTTTCCGTTGCCTCTCGCCCGACGAGGCCACGTCGACGGGCCTGCCCGAGTGCTGGGATGGGCGGGCTTTACCCAGGTGTTGTTGGCTTTTGGGGGTTATGCCTCGCAAGTCGTGCGCGCGTTCTGGCTCGCGTCATCATGGAAGATCGAGTGGGGAGCGTCGTGGCTGACCCAGCGGCGAGGATGGCGTCAGTTTTTGATGCTCAGGTTCCTTTTCAACCCGGTTCTGGTGACCTGCGGTCGAAGCAGAAGGTCGTCTTCACCGATGGTGGTGGATACATCGATGATTGAGCTGTAGGGGCACGGTTTGGAACCGGGGTGGCAGGTCGCTCTCGATTCAGCCTCTGAATGCCGATGGATGTTCGAGCGAATGGGTGTCACGCGAAGGAGATCGCCTGTATCCCTCTTCTGCTGTTGAAGGGACCACTGCTGCGGGAGAGTCTCTTTGCGAGTGGGTAGGACGAAGCGGCCCGTGTCCTTGGCCGAATCCGCGCGGCAAAATCCGCTGATGTTCCGTTACGGTGATCGGTGACGATGAACGTGACGGTGTTGTTTCAGATATTGACGTACGATTATTGTCTCGATGATTCCGCGTTTGTTGACTGCGGCAAAGCATGCACTGATGGAGAGTCGTCTCTGATCGCGAGGGCCGTGCCGGGATGGCAGGATTCTTGCGTCGGTGGCACGTTTCAACCTCTATCCTTCGGTTCAGGGAAGCACGCTGAACACAAGGAGACTTCTTCGCTTGGGCATGGAAGGCAGATGAGCGCCTTGCCGGTCACGTATCTATGTCGACTGGTCCGTGAACCTGGTGCAGCTTGCGCGAATTCTCGCGCCGAACGGACTTTCTGCAGGCCTTTTTGATGACGGATTTCGGGCCGTCGAATACGAGAGATGGTTCCGCTCGGGTGTTGAACATAAGAGCGCGAGTGCGACGCCTTGCATGCGCACTTCCCCAAATATTCAGTGGATCTTGGTCAGTGATGATGGCCAGCATGATCCGGAAATCTATGCGGAGTTCCGCGCGAGTTCCCGAAGAATGTCGCGCTGATTTGCAATTCGCTCGCTGTCCGGCTCGAACAGCTGATGGCACGGCACTCTTGATCCAATTTCCTTGAGAACTGGAAAAATCCCCGACCAAATACCTCGTTTGTACGGTGAGGATGGATTTAGGCTAGGTCGAGCGGTTGCAACTCTGGTGCCACACCGCCCGGATCACGCTAATCCGGATATTTGGATCGCTGAAGCTAGCCAAATATCGGCTTCAGTCCTCGAGGCGGCAGTCCTGCATTGTTTAGATTAGTCTGTTTCGCTTCATATCGGCGAGTGCTTGATTTCGCTAGCAATTTTCGGCGCCTTTTATGGGGCTGTGACAAGCAGCAATAAGCCCTGATCGGACCGGGAATGAATGGTTGACGAGGAAGCAAAATCTACGATGTGATTTGTATAGGTTGACAAATTTGAGAGCTTGTTACAGATATCTTTACCAAATCTTGTAATCAACCGAAATGTAATGTTCGCATCGTGGACATGATGGTTTCCAGGGAAAAATAAAGTGCCTTCCGAGACATCAGCACATATGACTGAACAGAATTCCTACAGGAGAATCTCATGAATCTTAGAGGTCGTGGCTGGCAGTGCCCGCCGTCCTGAGTTTGGCACTGACCGCTTGCTCTTCTGGCACACTGGTTCTTCGGACAACTTTGTTACCGTTAACGGTTCTACGAGCCGCAGAACCCGCTGATTCCGGCTAACACCATGAGACCGGTGGCGGCCGCGGTGATCTCCAGCATCTTCTCATCCCCGCTACTACGCGGCCGACGGTTTCAATCTCAGCTGGACGCTGCGGATCCATCACTTTAACGCTGAACCTGGGTGGACCATCAAGCTGCGTCACGATGGCAGAGTTCTCCGACAGCACTCCGGTTCTGCAGAGAACTTCGTTGAGGCATGGAAAGATGGCCACGAGAAAAAGCCCTGGGCTCCGCAAGCTTCTTCGCTAGCGTTATCGGTACCGACGATGACGGCTGGCGACATGGAGGTGGCCTGCAGATCGTTGACGACTACACTTTCGTCGTCGTCAGCTGAAGGTCTGAATCGGACTTCATCAGCGCTCTGGCTACCGCCTACTCTCCGCTTCCGACTCGACTCTGGCAGACCCCAAGAAGGGTGGCAGCACCCGTGGGTAACGGCACGTACATGCCCAAGGATGAGGCAGCTGGCAGCACTCAAGCAGATCGATCTGTCGTGAACCCAACCACGAGGGTCTCGTGAGGCTAAGAACAAGGGTCTGAGTTGTCTTTACCAGTCCCTCGATGCTGCTTACGCTGACCTGAGCTCCGATTAACCTCGATGTCCTCGATGGCGGCGTGCCCTCGGTCTTCTCCAGCTACCAGCAGGAACTGTCCGGGCGTACTGCTAACAACAGCGCAGCCGTCATCCAGTACATCACTATTCTTGAACCTTGGGCACTTCTCACGGTGAAGGCAGGCGTGCGTCGCAGGGCCCATCTCAATGTCTATCGATCGTGACTCGATTGTCAAGACGGTCTTCTCGGCACCCGTACCCCGCCAAGGACTTCACTTCCCCCGCAGTGACGGTTACAAGGAAGGCCCTGAAGACTCTGAGGTTCTGAGTACAACCCCGCAGGCTAAGGAGCTGTGGGGCAGGCTAACGCGATCTCCGTGGAGCGGCAAGTCCTCCTCTCCTACAACTCTGATGGTGGCCACCAGCAGTGGGTTGACGCAACCTGCAACTCATCAAGAACACCTTGGTGTATCGAGGCTGAAGGCGATGCCTACGCAGACTTCAGTCGCTGCTTGGCGATATGAAGGCCAGTACCACCAGGGCGCTTTCCGTCAGGGCGGCAGGGGTGACTACCCTCGCTCTACAACTCCTCTTCGACGACCTACTCGTCGAGCGCTTCCTCCAGCTACTCCGGTTGGAAGAGCAGTCCGTTGACAAGTACCTGAGCGACTCGCTGTCCGCTTCGCCTACCGAGGCGCTGGACCTTCAGTACAAGGCCGAAGCTGCTCTTCGAGGATATGCACGGTCATCCCGACCTGGTACGCAAACACAACGGTGCATGGTCCATCGGGTGAGCAACGTTCAGTTCACCTGGAACTCGACCGTGAACTACTTCGCGATTACCAAGAACTGAAAATAGTTCTTCCCGCTCAAATACTTGAGGCGGATGGGGTGTGGGTGAAGTCATGACTTCCACCCCACGCGCTATGTGTCTGTCTTTCAGTGAATTCTCACTGGGGAGTTCTTCAGATCTTCTACGCAATTAAAGACCACACGATTGACCATTTACCACTTCTTTGCATTACTCATGAGCGATAGTGCGCATACGTTTGTGTGTCTTGTGCGGTATCTCGCTGATCCGTTTGTAGGTACAGGCGTATGTGAAAGCCGTTCATGATGATGAACCCCGATACGTTTGAAATTTTCAAACACATGTAATAGACCTGTCCATGCACGATGACATCGGACGACGTCTCCTGCAGACCATCCCGGTCTTCTTTGGAGCAACGTTCTGATCTTTACGATGGTCCACCTGATGCCAGGTGATCCCGTCGCGGCCCTCGGAGGCGATAAAAGCGCGACTGAGGCTGCGGCAGCTCGATCCGCGAAGATACAACCTCGATAAGCCTTTCTGGATGCAGTATCTGCTCTACCTCAGGGCATCTTCACCCTGACTTTGGGAAGACCTCCCAGCAACCGGTAAATGACGATGCTGGCAACCCGCATTCGATCACCATCCGACTTGCCATCTACGCCCTGTTGATCAGGCAATCTCGGTATCCTCTTCGGTGTTGTACGGGTGTGCGTCGCGTGGTTTCTTCGACTCTGCACGGTCTTGGTTCTCTCGCTGGTCGTCATTTCTGTGCCGACCTTCGTCATCAACTTCCTCACGCAGTTCCTTGGCATCAAATGGGGATTTCTTCCTGCCGGCAACTACTGTTCATTGAAATCGTTGACGATGCCTGCACAGTGCTTAGGCGCGACCTCCGCCCTGATACGTCATCCGACTCACGCGCCAATCGTGATCCGATCAGCGTCTCTGCGTACGCGCGTGCGCGCGCTAAGGGCCTGAAGGGGCACCGTGATGACGCACATCTCTTCGTAACTGCTGATCACGTCGCGACCTTCCTCGGTAGCGACTTGGGCGGCCCTCATGGGTGGCGCGATCGTACCGAAGGTATCTTCAACATCAACGGCGTTGGCGGTGCTGCGGGCGATCGTTCACGGTGAGCCAGCTACCGTTGTTTCCTTCACGACAGTTTTGGTCATGGTTTTACATCCTCAGCAAACCTCCTTGTTGACCCGTGTACGCCGTTCTTGATCCGAGATTCGCTATGAGTGATTTCGTTCCTTCGCAAGCTGACTTTCGCGTACTCGTGCCGGACAGGATCCTACGTCTCGGATATCGAGTGAGACCGGTTTGGGTGCAGTTGACGCCGTCGCCGATGAATCCGCACCCGCCTCAATGTGGGGGGAAGCGTGGAAGAATCTGCGCAAGCGTCCCCTGTTCTGGATTGCTGCGGTCATTATCTTCGTTGCCCTCATGGTTGCTGTCTTCCCGCAGCTCTTCACGAGCACCAATCCTCGCTTGCGAGCTCTCCGCACTCTTTGGGCATGCGGGCCGGACACCTTCGGCCACATTCCAGGAGTTGCGATACCTGCCCGCGTCATTTTACGGCGCACGCGCCTCGGTTTCGTCGGTGTCCTGACGACGATCTGCGTCGTCTTGATCGGTGCAACTCTTGGCTCCATCGCCGGCTTCCTCGGCGGCTGGATCGACGCCGTGATCTCACGTGTCACCGACATCTTCTTTGCAGTTCCCCTGCTGCTCGCAGCCATTGTCTTCATGCAGATGTTCAAGCAGTACCAGCACTCTGGATGGTCATCTGGTCTTGTCGTTGTTCGGCTGGACCCAGATCTGCTACGTATTACACGCGGCTCGGTCATGAGCGCCAGAACGAAGATTCGTGACGGCCGCCGAAGGCAACCGTGCATCGCATGCGCATCCTGCTCTCCCATCATCCCAAACTCCGCAGCTGCGATTATCGTCTCGCGACGGTTGCTCTGGGTTTCCTTCATCGTCGCCGAGGCCTCGCTGGCCCATCGGCAGACATCGGTCTTCCCGACGGATGTGTCTTGGGGTGCTGACATCTCGCAGGCGGGCTCAACCTGAGGGAGGCGCCGATGGTTCTCTTCTACCCCGCTATGGCACTGGCCTTGACCGTGCTCCGCTTTCATCACGATGGGTGACGCCGTTCGCGAAGCCCCTCGACCGGCGAAGGCGAAGTGGACGAAGAACAATTCGAAGAGCTGTCACCGAGGTCATCCTCGAAGAGTGCTGAGAGGCCGAAATCCACCCGGACGACGCAATCCTTTGCTCAAGATCACCGACCTGCAGGTCGCCCACGACCTCGGCCGGTGTCGTTCCCGCCGTTCGCGGGCTACACCCTGTTACCCCGGTCAGACCATGCTGCAATCGTGGGCGAGGTCGGTTCGATGAGTCGACCACCGCCGCTGCCGTCGTTGGCCTGCTTCCGGGCACCGGTAAGGTCACCGGCAGCTCCATCGGTTCGACGGTAAGGAGCTCACCAAGATGAGCTCAGGGAATGGATCGGTGCGTGGATCCGGAATTGGCTACGGTTTCCCAGGATCCGATGAGTAACCTGAACCCGTTCTTCGCATCGGCGCAGGTGAAGGAAGCTCTGCTGACGAGTAATATTGTTCCTCGCCTGAGGCAGGAGAGTAACCGAGCTCCTCGAGCAGGCAGGCGTCCCGACGGAGAGCGCCGCGCAAAGCAGTACCCGCACGGTTCTCGGGCGGTATGCGTCAGCGCGTGCTGATCGCTATCGGTCGCTTCTCGTCCCCAAGCTGCTATTGCCGGCGAGCCCCTCGGCACTGGACGTGACTGTTCACGTCGCGTTCTCGATCACCTCGAGACGCTGACCAGAAATGAAACTGGGCACAAAACTCTTCATTACCACGACTTGGGTCTGGCCGCTGAGCGCGCTGAACAGTTCGATGCACCGTGGTCGCATCGTGAGATCCGGTCCTGCCTTGGAGATCCTCCGCACCACAGCACCCCTACACAGGCGTCTGGTTTCGCGGCTCCGTCCTGGCCTCGGCACGTATCGATCCATCGCGTCCGCATCACGCACACGGAAGAAGAGTTCGCGGCTCGGCGAAGAACGCCTCGAGCGAGAATGATTCGCGTCGAGCACCGCAAGGGTTCACATCCGTGGCGCGAAGGGCGAGGCCTCAGCTTCTCGCGACGATGTCTCCTTCACGCTGCGCCGTGGAAGACTCTGGCGGTCGTGGGTGAATCCGGTTCCGCAAGTCAACTGCCGCGGAATACTGATCCTCCACCTGCTGGAGCCGACCTCCGGGCAAGATCTTCTTTGACGGCGAGGACACCTCGGGCGCTGCGAGGGCACGAGCTGTCGCTGCGTCGTCGCCTCCAGGCCTGTATCCAGAACCCCTACGGTTCGCCTCGACCGATGTCATTCGATCTACCGAGATCATCGAGACGCTGAAGTTCACGGCTACCCACCCGAGATGCGCGCGCCAAATCAAGCGCGTCGAGGCCACGACCGCGAGCCCGAGCCGTGAGCGGTGCGCTCTTGAAGTACACTCCGGAGTCCGACAAGAAGCTGCGTGAAGGCGCTTGTTACAGGCACGCTCAGCAGGGAGGTTGATGCGCGCCAGGCTGCGGGCCGGTGAGCCCGAGCCGTGGGCAGTTGCCGCTTTTGAAGGACACTCGAGTTCGACCCGAGAAGCTGCGTGAAGCTCCGCGTCATGTGACTGCTCGACTTGGTGCCTGCCGCGTAGCGCCGTCGTTACCGAATGGGCTCTCCGGTGGTCAGCGTCAGCGCGTCGCGGTTGCGCGTGCTCTTGCGCTCCGCGGTGATCGTCGCAGGTCGCTCGCACTGGACGTGCTGGTTTGCAGAACAGATTCTACGCCTGCTGTAACGACCTGCAAGCTGAGCTTGGACTGTCCTACCTGTTCATTACTCGACCTGGCTGTTGTCCGCCAGATCGCAGACGATATTGTGGTTATGGAAGGGCCGCTGGTCAGGTGAAACACGACCGATGCACTCTCTTTGATCACGCAGTTCAGTTACTGCTACGCGGGCTGATCGAAGCTGTCCCGACGCAAGATCAGCTCTAAACGTCTCTCGAGCTTTTTCGTGTGGGCAGGCCTTCGGGTCTGCCTCGCACATCTGTGCGCAGTGTATGTGTGCGCGTCGGCTGCTCACCCTCACTCCCTGTTTCTGCTTTGTCGTTCATTCCTATGTTGCTTGCTGTTCTGAGGCTGCAGGTGTGCGAGCTAAAACAGAATCAAGGAGCTAAGAGCTTATGCCCGAAGGGTCGACCGGCGGATTGTCGGTGTGTGAAACCGTCACGTCTGCCACTGCCCTGTGGGAGATCGGCTGACGAGGTTCTGCTTTCTGATTGCTCTGCTCTTCGCGATGTAGGGGGCCTGTGTGCCTGCACCCCGCGTCCTCAATGAGCGCAATCAGCCCTGGACGGCCTCGCGCGTCGCGGTGTGCGGTATCGGGCGTGATCGTGGTCAGCGTCGGCGTTGAAAAGCGCGAGAGAACCGTATCGTCCCCAGGTGGAGACCAGCACGTCCTCGGGCACGCGCATTCGCGCTCAAGCGACGCGCAGCGCTCAATGCGCGAGGTCGTTCATCGTGAAAACCGCATCGGGAGGGTGTTGGACTCCAGCCACGCGAGAGAGCATTCTGCGCCGCCGCATGCTGTCCACGGGAAACTTCGACGCTGCGCCATGCCCACGAGTCGGTCGAGCCTCGTCAGTGCCTTTCTCGATCCCGCGTTGGCGAAGAGCCCCTGGAGGTCGCTCGAGTGTGTCGAGCCAAGGATCGAGAGGCTGCGCGCGCCCCTGCTGGTGAGATGGTGCACCATTTCGAGGCCGCAGCGACGTTATCCATTGAGTGAGTGGGATCCGGCGTCTGAATTCGTTCGCCGCAGTACAGGGGGCATCAAGGCAAGCTTCTCGCTGAGCGCGCGGTCCAATTCCGATGGGGAGAGATCAAGCCATCAATGAGTTGGTTCTGAAATCGCAGGACTGAAGACTTCATGTTCGCGAGTGCCGGCGGTTTCGACAACCTGCGATCAGTATCCGTTGCGTCGTGCCTCGTCTTGAATCAGGTGCGCAATCTCCGAAAATACGGCCAGGCAAGATTGGGGATCGCGAGCGCCAGGTATGAAGTCTGACCTTGGCGAAGCCGTTGTGCCAATATTTGACGGTAACCAGTTGACGGATTGCTCTTCGACAGCGCGTCGAGTGCTGCGAGATGATGGGAAATTTACTACGTTTGAAACGGTGCGCTGTGAAACACCGGCAAGCTGCGCAACGTCGCGCATGTTCGGCCGTGAAGATTTCATGTGCGTCTCAAAAGGTGTTAACACCGATGTCATCAGGGATTATTGCATCAGTCTGCTGCGAATATTCTGGTTAGTCGCTGAGGGATGTGTCCTTAATTTGCTACGTTGCAATTTTGTGGCAAATCGTGCATGATAATCCCATGAAGGTCAACGTAGACACTTTCGATGCATGGAGCGACGCGAATTATCCGCGCCCCGATCTCTGTCGTGAATCCTGGCTGAGATCTCAATGGCCCGGTGGTCTTTATCACGGATTTAAGCGGAAGGACTCACCTGGTACATGCTGCCCAGGTCACCTTCTCCAAGACGATCACAGTCCCTTTCTCCTCGGAAGCCCGGACAGCAGCTGGAGGGAGAACGATCGGCGTCGTCTGGTACCGGCGAACCATTACCCCCGAAGACCTTCAGCAGGCAGGTGCTGATGACAGTTCCTCGCGCCAGCACCTGCGTATTCACTTCGAAGCGGTTGATTTCACCTGTGATGTCTGGATTAATGGCCGTCACCATATGCACCATGAAGGTGGGTACACGCCCTTCACCATCACCGTTGATTCATCCGATTATCTAGATGATGGCCTTAGAACATCGTCCGCGCACGGATCGTCTTGACGCTGTGGACCAGCCGCGCGGCAAACAAGACTGGCAGGAAAACCCTCACGGTATTTGGTACCACTCGGTCGTTGGAATCTGGCGCGATGTCTGGATGGAAGTCGTTCTCGAAGGCTACATTGAGTCGCTGACTTGGTCTTGGGATATTGAGAATGCTCAAGTCGCCTGCGATATCGACTATCGGGTCTGCATGAGTCAGCGAGACATCGACCCGATTGAGGCCAGTTTGACCCTCGAACTTGCAGGCGAAACCTGGCTGCAGTATGGTTCGGATGCGCTCGCGTTCCCTTCGCCTCGTCGCTCCGTCCCCGGACTGGCAAACCGACAGAATGGGGGCGCTTTCGTGGTCACCCGCCCACCCCAACCTCATGAATGCGCGGATCTGCGTTGGTGATGACGAGGTTGTTTCCCTGCGTTGGTATCCGCGATGTCGCCTTTCGCACCGCTATGTGAAATCAACCACCAGCCCACCTGCCTGCGCGGTGTTCTGGACCAGGGTTGCTGGCCCTCGTCCTCTTCACCGCCCCAGCTGCAGGCCCTAAAGGCGGATCTGGAACTGGCCCGCGATATGGGCTTCAACTTCGTCCGTATCCACGAGCGGTGCGGATCGACACATGCACGGCCTGGGCCGTCGCATGGGAATGATGGTGTGGGGAAGTCTGCATCCCTATGCGCTTCAGCGATCGAGGCAGTCGAGCGTCACCACGCAGGAATGGCGCGATCTGGTTTTTGCGGATCGCAACCATCCCCAGTTTGATCGTTTTGCGGTGCCCTTCAATGAAAGCTGGGGAGTGGACCTGATTGTCCTCGCAAAAGCAGCAGGCTTTTCGTCCGCTCGGTCGTTGCTGACCGATGCGCTTGACAGGGATCGTCCAGTCGTCGCCAACGACGGGTGGAGCACTCAAACTCGATTGTGACAACTCGACATACGGGGTTTGACGGCGAGCTCGAGTCAACTACGCCGACCGTGAATCGATTTTTCAGAGCTGGTTGCAAGGTCGGCTGCGCAGAGACGCGATCCTTCTGGGGCAGCCATGGAGCGATGATCGCCCCGTTATGGTCACGGAGTTCGGTGGGATTTTGCTGCCTCTGGATGCGGAGGATGCGTGGGGCTTTCGCCGTTGTCCCCCACTGTCAGAGCCCTATGAGGAGCGCGTGAGCGGACTTTTCGATGCTCTTGAATCCTCGCCCATTCTGGCTGGCTTCTGCTACACGCCGCTGACGGATTACCGTCAGGAAACCAGCGGCCTCGCCGACGAAATCAATCGCGAAATCCCAGCTTCCACTGGAGGTTGTCCGGATTCGTCACGCAGTTCTGCTCGCCAAGCGGGCAAATCGGCCTCGCACGATTATCGAGGCCGGTGCGGTGCTTGGTACCGATGAGCGAGCGCCGTTTCACTGCCTTTGAAGGTGATCGCGATGCCTAGCGTCGCTTCGCAGGTGGGCAACGAACTTCGCTTTTACCCTGCCGCTTCCTGATTTCTACAGGGGTCTTCATCCTCTTTCCCGTGGTCCAGCGATTCTGATGTCCTTCTTTAGCTGGGATCTGCTTGGGAGTACCGGAATGGATCAGGCTTGAAAACTCACTCATGCTGGCGGTGGTACCGGCCTGGTCTGGGACGTCGGCTCATGTGGATTGCTCGACTGAGTCTGCTTGGCATGGGGGTGTGTAGCATCAAGGCAGTGCGTAAGTGACCTCAACTCAGGACGCATTCTGTTGATTGTCACTCTGGTCGGAGCAGCAATTCTTTGGGAATCCACCCGGGAGATGGCGGTTCCTGGTCTGATCCGCGTTTTTGGAACGCGATGATGAGTACGGTTTTGCCTTGGTATCAACCCCCATCATCGTTGATTCCGGCCTGATCTACGCTCTGCTTCTTCAGCGCGGTGGGAAAGCCTCAGCTTTCTATCGCGCGGCATTCTTCGTCCTATGTTCTTCCGGTTTCGGTGGCCACACTGATCTGGGGCTGCATGCTCAACCCTTCACGAGGAATCATGGCTCGCTTCACCGACACATGGGGTGGGGAACCATCCTTGCTGTCTGATCCCAAAATGGGCAATGACCGCAATCGTTGTCACAACCGTGTGGTGGACCGTCGGTTTTCTACCTCATCCTCTTTGGTGTGATTGCAGGATATCGATCCGACGCTGTACGAGCCGCAGCTTGGACGGCGCGAACTCTTTCAAAAAGTTGTCGTATCACCCTTCCGGGTCTGCGCCCGCAACGGTACTGGTCTTGTCTGCAGATCATTGCCTCGTTCCAGATCTTCGGCCAGTCAACGTATGACGGCCGGAGATGAGGTACGACCGATGTTTTGGTCCGCTACATCTACCAGACTGAGGCTGAGGATTACCCAGCTTGGCGTATGCCTCGGCAATGTCCCCTGGTGCTCTTCGTTCTGATGGTCTTCATCTCTTTGATCCAATTCCTGATCTCACGGCAAAGGCCGCTGACATGCGCGAGACTCAGATCCTGCGGCTTCCACGTCCTCATGATGGCGCTCTGCTGGCGGCTATTCCGCTGCTGGACGCTGGTGATCTCTTTGAGTTTCGAGACTCATCGTGAAGACGAACTCGCAGATCCTAGTCCCACAAGAACCGACTCTGTCCGAACTATGCCGATGTTTTCCGAACTGGCTTGGCTGGTCGATGGTTCCTTAACTCGATGGTCGTGTCGATCACTGCCACGGTGTTACGGTGATCATCTGCGCTGCTGCCGGTTATGCATTCGCGAAACTTCCCTTCCCCGGGCGAACCATTGTTTACGGACGACCTTGGCCGGAATGATGTTTCCCAAAAACGATATTCGTTCCCCTGTTCATGATGTTTTTCGAGGCCGGGCTGGCGAATTCCTATATTGCGCTGATTTTCCCCAGGTTGCCTTTCGCTTAAAGGCGTGTTCATCATGACTCGTTCTTTCGCAGGTGCCCAGCGAAATGGAGGAAGCCGCGCAGGTTGATGAGGCTTCACCCGTGAGGATTTTCTTCTCCATCATGGTGCCCTCGCGACCGGCTCTGATCGCGCTTTGCGACTCTCCTTCGTTCAAACTGGAATGACACCTGTGGCCATTGGTCTCGGCGACAAAGCCCAGATGTTACGGTGACGACCGGTTTGGCCTCCCTGCGTGAGACATTCGCACAATCGACGGAATTGGGTTCATATGGCCGAGAATTGTCGTGGCAGCCCTGCTCATCGTCTCCTGCTGCTCAGAAGTATCTCCGATCCGAGGAATCTCAGCTGTCAGTGGTGATAGTGAGCATCGCCAGCCTGCCGCCTGATCGTCACTGCCGGGAAAGAGCTCGGCCTCGGCAATGAGGATCTTACCCACACGACTCACCATTCACCCACACAACGAAAGGCATGACAATGCGACAAGGACGCGCAATGACACGTCACGCGGGAATCGGTGCATGCGCACTGGCGACGACCGCGCTCTTTGTACTCACCGGATGTGGAGTGAACTCCGCCTCCTCCTCAAAGACTGTTGACGCGGCAGCGTTGCTTCCGTCAGCGATGACGACCTCAAGGGACACCATCACCATGGCCCCTTCTTTGGCGACTGTCAGGAAAAGACCGATGGTGTTACTGACATGTCCAGGCAAACAGTGAATGCACGGCTATCTCGATCCTCACCAACAAGTTCAATGCAGAGAACAAGTGGGGAATCAAGGTTGAGCGTATGGGCGGTGCTTCGTGGCACAGCTACTATGACTCGCTCAATGCCGCTCTGGCCTCGTCGGATCGCCCGACGTGTGGCAATCATGACGGCTCAACTGCGACTACGCTGCGAGGGCCTGCTCATGGAGGTGCCCGATGAGTGGTATCGACCTGTCCGGCTCGACGAAAGCCCGCTCTGACGCCGTGACCTACAAGGACAAGAAGTGGGGCGTTCCGCTTCGACACCCACGCCATCAGACCACCTGAACATGGATATCCTCTCCCAGGCCGGATTGGTTGGTGAGACGGTACGCAAGCTCCGACTCGCCTGATGAGCTGCTTGCGCATGCAAAGGCCGTGAGGAGAAGACCCGGGAAAGAACTCATTGATATCGCCCTGCTCGAAGGACCCGATGGGCGGCGCCGTGGATGACTCTGGTCCAGCAGCGGGATCCGGACATCATTGCCGCCGGACGGAACCAAAGGCAAATATGAACTCGGCTGAGGCGAAGACCTGTTGGATTCATCAACACCCTGGTTGAGAAGGCTGACGCGTCAACCACGACTACGATGCCTCGGTTCAGGGCTTCCCTGCGCGGCGAGTCGTGCGTCACAGCGGCGTGTGTCGGTCAGCAGTTCACCGCTGAAGCTCCTTCAAGTACGAGGACCAGCGATGCGCCCATGCTCTTCAGGACAAAGGCAGCCTGAGCGAAACTCCCGACGTGGACCGTTCTCGTCTCGCAAGCCCGATGCTAAAGTACCGTGCGCTCGAGTTCTTGCCAGTTCTGAACGAGCACACCGGCGACGGGGCGATCGCGACCGGTCACATGCCTGCAACTCAGAAGCTCTGGACTCTAGCGAGTACCTCGATGCTCCGCACCGCTCTGCAGTATCTGAAGACCGCGACGACCTACGCCCGCATGGCACCGCGCGTCGAGGCGTGGCCGAAGATCGCCGACCAGATCCAGGAGCAGATTGAGGCCCACCTGGCTGAATGGAGCTGCAGTCGGTCCGACTCTGGACAAGCTGCAGAGACATAGCTGCTCTTCACTGGTAGCGAGAGGCATGCTGCTCGTAGTAGGTCAGAGTAGCCGGGGCGGAGGCGTGAGCTTGCGCCCCGGCGCCGTTACGCTGCCCGGTTTGTCTGCCTCCCGTTGCCTCCTCCACACGAAGTCGTGAAATGACACAGCTTTTGCCGCTTTGTCGTCGTGTGTGGGGGAGGGGGCGGAGGCGTGCGCCGAGCGATCAAGCGAAGAGCCCTCCAAGCCGGGCGTCCACGGCTGACGGGAGAAGCGCGCAACTACTCGACAGTATCCATTGATTCAAGCTGCGAGGCCGAGGAACCCCTTCAGCATCGAGGCGGGCTAAGACCCCAATGACCTGGGTAATCGTCACACCACGTTCTGCACCATTCTACTCGATTTTTGCCATCGCTTAGCGATGCGAAGACGAACGGCACCGGCGGAGTTGTGACCGTGGTGACCTCGGTATGAGCAATCATTAAGGACCAGCGGGGACTGAGACAAAAGAGATCTCTCCCGGGAACACGACGATGCGGCGCCTTGGGCATCATTGACCGCCAGAGTTATGAGCAGGGGCGCCGTCGTTGGATGATGAGAAATGGTCAACGGGCCCCGGTATTGTGCTCTGCACGGTCACTCGGCGACGGGGCTGGACGGACCGGCTGGCGATCCTCGACCTGTGCCCAATTCGCTTTCGGTCATTTTCGGTGCGCTCGGGTGCAGGCGGGTCCCGGTGGTGTCCCGGTGGAACGTGGCGAAGGGCCTCGCGGTGTACGCGCGAGCAGGCTCGGCGTAACCCTCGTGGGCGACGGCTTCGTCGTGGACCTGCGCGCGGTAA
>BNJU01004822.1_pt1 | contig 96397 bp, 177 predicted proteins | sample 8539281 | NCBI WGS metagenome assembly BNJU01 (sample SAMD00202456, study PRJDB9452) | human saliva metagenome | isolation source: human saliva | place: Japan
TCAGTTACGTGCCCGCCCACGCCGGGGAAACTGCCCGCCGTGGCAGGCGGTCCAGCTTCGACCGCTTATCAGGGGGCGAGCCGTTGCAGCGTGCGCGGGCGTGGCCCGTTCCCGGCCGACGCCGCCTCACCCCGCAGCAGCGCGCATCTGCCTGCTGCTGGCCTATTACCCCGCGCTGGCCCAGGAACCTCTGGAAGATGAGAGCTCGCCGCAGTGCTCTGCTGGACTGGCGCAACGAGCTGGCGACCGCCGGCCGGGGGCGCACTTTGCATCGGTACTGGCCGAGGTGCGCGCCACCGACCCGTGGAAAGCCGATTTCATCGAGTCGCTGGACCACAGCGCGATGCCGGTGTGATGGCCGCCAAGGCGGATTACGACGAGGCGCGCCGACTATCTGGGGGCCCCCGGACCGATGCGGCTTGATCAGCGCGTCGTGAGGTGTGCAGGTGGTGAGCCGGGGTCTTGATGAACCGGGGCGGACCTGACATGCAGAACTGATGGCGACGATTCAAACGCCTATCCCAGCGGGGGACGGGCTGATATGGATTGAAGGTTCACAGCGGGAATCCAACGTGGCAAAAGATACAGCAAAACTTCAGGAAGAAGCGGGCTAAGAACGCGACCGCTACGGTAGCGCCGCTTCCGACGCAGCCGACGGACCAAACCCGTGAAGGCTGCCCGCGCGGGCAAGTCCGGCGAGGCCGAAAAGCCCGCTGGCGCTCATAGGCGACCAAGGCCAGGCCGAGAAATCGACGAAGGCAGAGAAGGGCGAAGGCCGAAAAGCCTGCCAAGGCCACGAAGGCTGACGGCGCCAAGAAGCCGCCAAGAAAGCCGCCGGCAAGAAGAAGGCGGCGTCAAATCCTCTTCCAGCGACCCGGACGATGATGACGGTTTCGATGACGGCGGCGATCTACGACATGATCTCCACCGACGACGGCGATGACGCCGATCCGACGGAGACGACGACGCGGTCGAAAGCGACAGCCTGCGGCCCGACCAAGGGCAGGGGAGCGACAAGCGTTCCGCGGAAAAAGGGCCCTCATCAGAGGCGCTGGCCAGCGTCGGCAGGGCGACCGAAGAGGAAATGGAAGCGCCGCAGCCGCCTGCGCCAGCTCATCAAGCCGGGCAAGGAGCGGGGCTTTCACCTACGCGCGAGATCAACGACCACCTGCCCGAGGGACTCGACTGAGGTCGAGGCCATCGACCAGACGATCGGCACTTCAGCGTCATGAGGGCATCTCGGTCTATGAACAGGCCCCGATACCGACTCGCTGCTGCTCAACGACCGTACTCAGTCACCTCGTCCGACGACGACACCGAGGAAGAGTGCCGAGGCCAGCCCTGTCCTCAGTGCGTGATTCCGGGAGTTCGGCCGCACCATCGACCCGGTGCGCATGTACATGCGCGATGCGACGGCTCGGTCGAGCGTGTCACCCGCGAGGGCGAGATCGCTCACTCGCCAAGAAGATCGAGGTCTGAAGGTCTGCTGACATGATGCATGCCATCTCGGCAGGTACGCCCGATGACCGTTGCTGTAGCTGGAGCAGGCCGACAGGTCCGCGCTGCCCAGCTGCGGTCGACGAGACCGTCGACGGCCCGCTCGACCCGGATGCCGACGACGAGGAAATACGTCCTGGTCCGGCAGCGCGCCTCGGATGGCGAACAGAGGACGACGAGACCCGCCGCGGCCATATGGTCAACGCCGCCTATCCGCGAGTTGAAGGAAGAGGCGCTGTCGCGCTTCGACAGCATCAGCGGCGCCTTCGAGCAGATGCGTGTCAGCTCGAGAAAACCGACGGTCAGCAAGTCGCCGGCCCACGCCGCTCTGTGAATCGGTGCGCGACAGCCGATGTCCATCCGCTTCACGGCCAAGGTGGTGGAGAAGCTGCGACATGCCGTGCCCAGTGTCGACGAGGTGTCCGCGACCGCTCGAGCGCACCATCCTCGACATCTGCGTCAACCGCGCGTCGGCATGTCGCGCGAGCACCTCATCAAGAGCGCTCCGGGCAACGAGACCGTCGGCGTGGGTCGAGAACGAGCTGCCGGGCAACTCCGCCGTATGCCGACGTAGCTGGCCTCGCAGCATCCCGACATCCAGGTAGACCGCAGCAGAAGCTCACGACCTGCAGGTGCAGCGTGGCGCTGCTGCTGCCCGACCTGAAGGAAATCAACAAGCGCACGGCCATGGGCGAGATGAAGGCGCGCATGCGTTAAGCGGGCAAGAGATGACCGAGGCCAACCTGCGCCCGTCATCTCCCATCGCCATAGTACACCCAACCGGGGCCTGCAGTTCGCTCGATCATCCAGGAAGGCAGCAACGTCGGCCTGATGAAGGCCGTCGACAAGTTCGAGTCCGGCGCGGCTTTCAAGTTCTCCACCCATGCCACCTGGTGGATCCGGCAGGCCATCACCCGCTCCATCGGCAGGATCAGGCGCGCACCATCCGCATTCCGGTGCACATGATCGCGACCATCAACAAGATGAATCGCATCAGCCGCCGATCTCTGTAGCGAAACCGGTGTCGAGCCCGACCTCGCCACTCCCGGCCGAGGAAGATGGGACATGCCGGCGACAAGATCCGCAAGATCTCAAGACCGCTCTTTGGCGAGCCCATCTCCATGGAGACGCTGATCGAGCACGACGGTTTTCACTCACCTGGCGACTTCATCGAGCACCACCACGCTGGCGTCTTCCGGACGCCGCGCTGCATGACCCATGCGCGAGGCCGTCAAGCGGCGCCGGACCTCGCTCACCCCGCGCGAGGCTGTCACAGTTGCGCATGCGCTGGCGTACGAGATGCAGCACACGACCACACGCTGGAAGAGGTCGGCAAGCAGTTCGACGTACCCGGCGAGCGCATCCGCCAGATCGAGGCCAAGGCGCTGCGCAAGCCGCGCCACCCCCAGCCGCCGCTCGACAAGCCTCAAGAGCTCCTCGAAGGCCAGCGCAAGGCGTCTGCGCCCAGTCCCCTGCGCTCATGCAGGCAGGGCGCGGTCACTTGTCGACCCATCTCGACAGGGCACTGCTGTCGGGGATGCCGTCACCGACGTACCCGAGCGTCCCGCAATCCCTCCCCTGCGGCGTGCTCCTCGCCGCGTGCGCGCGCGACGCCACGCCGGGGTGCGATCCGTCACAACCCTGCGGCCACCGGTAGACAAACAGCCTGCTCGTCCAGCGCTCGTTGCTCGCGGGTTGACCCTCCTTCAGACTTCCTGCCGCAGGACATTCGGTCGCCGTGGCAGCACGGGATTCCTGCCTTCCGTCTCAATCGCGAGGGTCTGGAGAGCATGAAACTCGCAAAGCCTCGGCAGGCTTCACGCTGCAGGAGATGCTGGTCGCACGGCAACTGCGTGGGCATCGTGGCTGCCATGGCCGTGCCCAGCTTTCCGCGACTTCGCCATCCAGCGCCAGATTGCCGCCCAGATCACCGACCTGACCTTCGGCCCTGCGCCCGCCCGCCTGCGAGGCGCCTGGCTGCTGCGGCGTGAAGTCCGCCTGTCGCGGACAGACGACCCTTTCCGGTCGCCAACGGCCGGCCCAAGCGCACCAACTCCAGTGGACTGGAAGAAGGGCGCCTGCGTTCATCGGCAAGCATCTGCCGCCAACGACCAGTACATCCGCGTGCAAGCAAACCGTACAGCAACGGCGGCAGCATCGGCGGACGACGTGCATCCGCTTCCGTCCACGGCGCGCTGGAAGGTGGGAGGCGCCCGCACCACCACCTTCTGCCGCCACTGGCCACCAGCGACCGATCCTACAAGACCCTCGAGAAGAAAGGTCTGCGTCAGTTCCACGGTGCTTCGCACCATGTGAATCCTGTCTTCTCCCGCACCTCCCGCCAAGGGGGCTCCAGCCCGATCGAAGTGCTGAGTGGCCATCATCGTGCTGTCGGTGGGCATAAAGCTGTCCATGCCTGGGCCCAGACTCAAGTCGATGGGCTTCGAGCGTACCGCCGCCGAATTCGCACCGTCTGCCGCCCAGATCGCTGGTGCAGTGAATACGCGGACCGGATCCGCGCCAACACGTGGTGAAGGTGCTCGTTCGCGATCGGGCCAACGCCTCATCTCTATACCGCCGGCGACGACCCCACCGCAGAACATATCCTCCCTGCCAGCGGTCCTGACTGCCTGAAGGGAACGGTCATCTGCACGCACTACGACATTGCCCGACCTCGACCAGCAGGAAGTGCGCGCCGGCAGGCTCCGCAACAGCCTCGCTCGGGTGCGATCTGCTCGTGATCAAGAACGCGGTGATGCTATCGGGACATCTGGTATTCGCGCTGTGGAAGCAGCCCACCGTGCCCGGCCTGGACGACGACTCGCCGTCTTCTCCGGACCGCTTCGCCCGCGTAACGTGCAGGGCAAACAACCATCGACCGGCAATGCCTGCAGCTGGGAGTGAAGCTTGAAACCGGACGAACGGGCACCATGCCCTCGAGCAGCTCTGTCCGCTGGCTCCGGCATCCGCCCGGTGGGCATAGCCCGGCCAGCAGGGCTTCTCGATGATCGAGATGCTCATCTCGGTGGCCATCGTCTGATGGTCACGGCCACCGTCCCTCTGTTTATACCGTCAGCGGTTCGGGGCATATCCGCGCAAGCAGAACGTGCAGTTCCACCATCCATGACCTGGGCAACCGTCTCGGTCCAGCTGGCCGACCACCCGCGCATGACCGGCTTCGGCCGCTATCTTCCGAAGTGATGTCCGAAGACATCTCGATGCATCAGTGACAGCCCGTTGTCTTGCCGCAGCGGCCTTTGCGGACCCGGCGGCAGACTGGAACTCGCTGGCCTGCGGCAAATGGCAGCCGAACGGCAACAACGACTCGCGGCCCTGCGCTTCCGGTGCAAGCCGGGCGGGCGGAACTGGGACTCGCCGCAACGTGGTCTTCAGCCAGAAGATGGACGATGCCAGCCTGACGGCGGCTCCCCGGTGGCCAGCACTCCTGCATGCCCTGCAGGCGCACGTGCCATCAGCGAGCGAAACGAGGAGCGTCTGTACATCACATCTTCCGAACGGCCTGGGCAACGGGCTGTTCGTTGCTGCTCGCAACATCACGCCCACCGATGCCCGGATCCCGGCGTGAGCAGGTCTGCCGCCGACAACGTCGAGCAGCGCGCATCCAGCTGTCACGGCGTCTCCGGCCATCAACCCCAATGCGCTCTGCCACCAACGTGGCCTTCGACGCCCGGCACTGAGCGGCCGCACCGCCACCTACCGCAGCGCCTCTCGCAGATGGCGAGAGGGTGTCAGCCTGGTCGCCATCCAGCCCAATGCCGTGTGCGGTGAGGCCGCGCGTGTGCCCGGTGATGCGCAGCGATGACAACGCAGGAACGACAGTGTCGGCACGCCTCACGTGGATCGTGACGGTGGTGGTGCGCACCGTGCAGGATCGTCGACCGCGCCAGGCCCTTTCACCACCACGGTGGCCATCCGCAACAAGGTCGGGGGTGGCCCAATGAAACTCGGCACTGTCTTGCAGTGGGAGTCACCCATGCGCCATTCTCCGATGCAGCGCCCGCCGATGACATCGACCGCCGAGCAGCATCTACGGCAGCAGGGCATCGTCAGCATGGTGATGACGCCGATCCTGCTGGACCGCGATGGTCACGTGAGTACCGCCGTGTGGCCGCGCGGCTGCTGCACGACCACTCGACATGGTGGGCGCCAACCTGCGCCCGCACGCTGGCTTCTTCCAGTGCCGCCGAGGCCGCCTTTCGCAGCTACTGCGAAGAGAAGGTGACCAGCGAGTTCACCTCGCCCATGCCGGTGAACCACCAGAAGGACGAGAGTGGCATGGACGAGGCTCGCCGGGCGGGCCCGGGCCAAGCTGGAGGCGCCGCGAGCAGCTCCGGCCTCGCCCGACAACACCAAGAAGAACCCCCAGTGCCCGTTCCGGTACTCTGACCATTGATGACTGGCGCAAGATCGCCCCGCCCGAACCGCACCGTCACGGCGGAGTCGCGTGGTCTCGACGCCGACAGAAACCCTGTTCTTCCGCATCACCGTCCGCTTTCAGCCCGCCATCAGGGACCATGATCAACCTCAAGACGGGCCAGTGTCCTGATCGACCACCAGACGGGCAAGGTGCGTGCAAGCGCGGCTGCAATCGACGGTGAGAGCAACAGATGATGGTATTTGTGACATCGTTCCCGGCCCGATGGATGCGCCGGGTGACCTGTCGGCACGCCGCTGCGGCCGTGAGCCCTGTGTCGCGGCAACCTAAACGTGCACCGGGTGGCGTCTCGCGCAATCACCGGATGCCGACGAGGGCTGCGTGTGCAGCTCTGGCCGTGATGCCGGCGGCTCGCCCGCAGCACCAGCAGCGGCAGCCCATGCGCGCGGCTTCACCGTCATGGAGGTGCTCATTGCGCGCGCCATCGTCGGCATCCTGGTCGGCCACGTTGCCATTCCGTCGTACTTCGTCACGTCGAGCGGGCCAACCGGGCAGATGCGCGTCGCCAGATGGACGCCACCCGAAGTTCGCGCAGCGTTTCGCGCTGCACAACTCCTACCGGGCAGCACAGCGCGATGGCAGGACGCAGGTGCGCTGCCGGCGGCGCTGCAAAGATCACCAAGAAATGGTACGCCGCTCTGCTGACATCTCCGTCGAGAGCGACGACAACAGCTATACGCTGCGTGCCGCCCGCAACAAGGCGGATCCTGTGCGGCACGCTCACGCTCAACAGCCTGGGGTGCGTGGCAACGACACCGGGGCCGTGACGGGCAAGCAGAGGCCTGGCAGAGACGGGCTGGCGCCGGTCGACGCTTCTCCGTGGGAGGTGACCTCATGAACGCAGATCAGCACCGGACGTGGCCACCGGGCCGCGCAGCGCCTGGGCCCGCCGCCATGCCGGGCCGTGCAGGAAGTTCCCGGCACGCTCGACGGCGATCTGGACGAGGCTGCGACTGTGGGTGCAGCTGGCCCGTTCGCCTGAGGAGGATCTGAGGCCGACGTCCTGCTGGGGCGTCTGATCTCTGGATGTCTTTGGCCGGTCAGGACGCGTGACTGGCACGACCTGGCAGGCGCCGACGAGCCCGACTGCGGCTACATGGCCGTCTGCCCATGACAGCCCTGAAAGCTGCGAGGGCTTCGAGGGCGACGACTACGCCCTGTCCATGGGGATGAAACGGACGATCATCCGCGATGACTGTGACATCGAGAAGCAACAGCCGCCGCAGCACAAAACGGGACGAGAATCCTCCGGCTCACCATCGTCACCCGTGATTCTCTTCTTCCTCACGTCTGCGGGCGGGCACCTTTCGAAACATCGTGGCGTCGCCGGGCCGTGCAGGGATGCACGGTTTGACGGACACGATCCGATCGAAACATGAAACCGATGAATCCGTGATTGCCCCCGCCTGGATGGAATGCCGGCGGCCGCCATGCCGCGCCGCTCATGTGCCGTGCGCGCGCGGCGCTGCCGCTGATGTCGTTCAGCCTGCCGCCATCGGTGCAGGCCGAGATTTCCCAGCAGTCGCTCATCAGCAGCGATGTGGCGGTTGTCGAACTGAATCTGATGTTCACCCTGGACGACTCGGGTTCGATGGCCTTCAACTACCCGCCCGATACCGACCCTGGAATATCACCTGTTCGGGTCATCCGGACGAGCCGAACGACTATGCACTTACAAATACGAGGGTGCTGGCCAGTCGGACGACACCAGCACATTCTGGCGATCCGCCGGCGTTCGCCGAGGTGAACACGCTGTACTACAGATCCGGACGTGCGTTACGAACCCTGGTGGACAAGGATGGCGTTCGCATGGGCAATGCCGACCCCAAGGCCGTCATCTACCACGTCAATCACCCGCACCGCGAAATTCAAGGACCTCAAGCTCGACATCACGGGGAGAGGTCGGTGGGGACGTCCTGTGTGTGACGCCGCAGCGAATGCATTCGTCAGCGACCAGAGAACAGAAGCCCCTGCACGGGGATGGCGTCACCAGGACGGTGGTGCTCGGCTACCTACTACCCGCCGAAAGATCCCGGAATTCAAGCCGGACGCAGACTGACGAAAGACAGTGCCAGCAACTACACGCGTGTCTCCATCAAGGACCACCAGTATTTCGATCGGCCCTTCACACGCACTCGACCACCTGATTTCCAAGAAAAACCCCAGCGTCCGCGAATGCACGCAGGCGGAGGAATACCAGAAATCTTTGCCAACTGGTTCCAGTATCAGCGCACGCGGATGCATGTGGCCATTGCCGCCGTGGGCAACGTTTTGCCACGGCGCTGGGGCGGATATCCGCGTTGGCTATGGGCGCATCAACCAGGGTGAGAAACGAATCATCGATGGTGAGAAACCATTGTTATCGAGCGCGGGTACGGCGCTTCGTGAATCAGAATGCCGCCGCCACCACGTGAATGAGTGAAACCGATCGTTCGGACTCTTTCAACTGGCTCATCACGCGGACGGCGAAGGTGGAACGCCCCTGATGCGGGCAGCAATACCGTCAACAACTACTTTCCGGCGAGCTGACGCCGAGGGCCCCTGGGCAGCGGAGCCCGGGCCGGATGGGCGGAGGCTGAATCAGCGCCGCAACCATCTGGCATGCCGCCGTTCCTATCACATCCTGATGACGGATGGCAGTACACCTTCCCCAAGGAGGATAACTGATCACCGACAGAACCCGAGGATGCTTCAGAAGGACTTCGCGCTTGAGTCCGACAACGTGGACGGCGAGAAGATCGGCGATGATCGTGCACCGGACAGGACCGGTGCGGGCAGCTATCAGTACCCGTCCCAGGCGCCGTACAAGGGAGTGGGTCGGTGGGTCGCTGGCCGACCACGCCATGGATGGCTGGAAGAACGATCTGCGTCCGGATCTGAACAACGAGGTCCCCACCTACGAGGGTAACCTCGTTCTGGCAGAACGACACCACCTGCACACGCTGGGCTTCCGGCGTGGAGGGCACGCTGTCGTATCCCAACTGACCCGCAGAAGATCATTAACGGATCGCTCCCGCATGGCCTCGCCGAGGAAGCCCGGCACGCCCACCGCCATCGACGACCAGGCATCGCGGCCGTCAACGGCCATGGCAAGTACGTCAACGCGCAACAGTGCCGGCTTCATGAGCGAGATGGCCGGCATCCTGGCCGAGATCGCCAGCCGTACCGGAACCTCGGCCGGGTGGCCGTGGCCTCGCGCGTTGCAGGCCAACAACCAGAAATTCGTGCCCTCGACAAGACCAAGGACTGGACGGGGACCTGAAAGGCCTGCGTGTGGATGCCCACGGCCAGCAGGGGAGCGCTGCAATGGAGCGTTCTGGAGCGTCTGCCCAAGCCCATCGACCGGACCATGTACGCGGGGACCGGAAAATCGGCACGCCCGGCTGCTTCGCCCCTTTTACTGGGACAGTGCCGAAGACAAGCCGGCCCGGCGCAGTGACCGACGAGGCCAAGCGCGAGCGATCAGGGGGCCGGCAAGAAGGACGAGGACGGCAGCCCGCTGGTGCTGTATCTGCGAGGTGACCGTTCCGAGTCGGGCAAGAAGTTTCGTACCCAGTTGCAGAGTGCGGTCATCGGCCATATCGTCAATTCGCAGCCGGCCTACATCGGTTCGGCCATTGACCGCGGCTACCGCTACCCGCCGGCTACCTTCGGCGGCGCAAAGTCAGGCGCTGACAGTTACAAAAGCGACTACGTGGCGCAGAAGTCTGAGCGCAGCTGGCAACGCGACATCCGGGCGGTGCTGCCCAAGTTCAGGACCTGCCACGGTATTCGTGGCAGCAACGAAGCGCTTCCTGCACGGCTTCAATGCCCATCCTGATCCGGCCAAGGATGGTGGACGCGAGATCTTTGCCTTTGCTCCCGTCTGCTTCACTCTCCGAGCTGGGGCGCCTCGAAGCCCGATTTTGCGCGCTTCATGATGGACGGCCCGCTGATCGAGCGGGATGCCTTCGGGGCAACCGCTGGCACAACGTGGTGGTGGCCACGACCGGGCAGGGCCCAAGGCCGTGTTCGCGCTGGACGTGACCCAGACCGACTTCCATGGCCTGGACCAGGCCGTGATGTGGGAGCTGAGTGACGCCAATCAGCCGGTCAAGGCCAATGCGGATGCCATCGGCCATGTGCTGCAGGAGCCTGAGGTGGGCGTTCTGGCCGATGGCCGCTGGGTGGTGGTGATCGGAAACGGTTGCGAGAGCCGCTCGAAGCGGGCCCAGCTGCTGGTGGTGGACCTGCAGAGCGGGCAGGTGATTGCACGACTGGATACGGGTGTGAGCGCGACAGTCAGCCCAACGGCCTGGGGGCGGGCCTCGTGCGCGATGGCAACCAGGTCATCACGGGCGCCTTTGCCGGTGACCTGCGGGGCAACGTCTGGAAGTTCGATCTGGCAGGCTCCCACCCGTCGAACTGGAAAGTGTCGTATGGCAAGAAACCGATGTTTACTGCGCACGACGGACGGGCCATCACCGCAGCGCCTGTCCTTGTCACCCATCCGCTGGGTGGCGTGATGATACGTGGGTACGGGCAAGCTCTTCGAGGTGGGTGACAACGAGGTGCCAGCCAACTACGATCAGGACGAGCGGGCCCTTCGATTCACTCTATGGCCTGTGGGACACCGCACGGCTGAGCATCGATCGAAAGCGGCACTGCCACCTGGGCGGCCGATGACCGCAAGAACGCGGATGGCACCACCAGCAAGGGCAACGACGGCATTCCCCATCAAGCTTGGCACCGTGATCACTCGCAAGCTGAAGGTGATGCCGGGCCAGACGCTGGTGAAGATCCTGCTGGAAGATTCGGCCAACCGCAACCTGGACTGGATGCGGGACCGGGGCTGGCGCGTGACGCTGAAGGACATGATCGCCGTGGGGACAGCGCAACATCGTGACCCCGCAGCTGATGTCGGTCTGGTGCTGTTCGAGACGATGAGCCCCTGGTGGATGAGGTCACGGCGGCCTGCAAGCCCCGGATCGACACGCCGGGATTTGCGCTGGCACTGGACCCGTTGTCCGGTCGCATGAGTTCCAAGTCGCTCATCGACACCAACAACGACAAGCTGGTCGATGGTGGCGATGCGCCGGTGGCGGGCTGGGTGATGGAGAACTGGACGGGCGTTCGGTGGTCGTGACCCAGCCGCCGGCCCGAAGCCCTGTGGGGCCTGCCGACTGCAAGCCGCTACCTCGCCCAGCTGTGTCCGGAAGACTCTGGCCAGCAGCCTTCAGAACGTGGGCGATGCCATCCAGGTGTGCGTGGGTCTGCCTGCGCCGACCCGTTGGTGGTGGCGCGAGATCTCGGTGCCCGACATTACCTACAACGCTGGTGCGAATCCCGGCCGCTCCAGCCCACTGTGACAACCCACTGAGGCCGGGTAGCCGCACCGGCCTACCATCTGTCGATTCGCAGGCGGCGATGATCCCGCCTGCCTTGTCGGTGGTCACGCGTCGAATCATATTGCCGTTCTGATCGAGGAGAACCGTCCAGGAGCATTGGGCTCCTGGCGGGGGCCTCCGGGAAAGGACGACGATGATACGCATGACCGATCCCTGCTGCGGCAGGCCACATGCTGGAAGCAGGACGCGCTCTCGCAGGCGGTCCGTGCCGCCTTGCTGCTGATGTCCTGCGCCCTGGCGCCACAGGCACACGCTGTCATCTCGCAGGAATCGCTGATCGTCAGGAACTTCCGGTCGTTGAGCCGAACCTGATGTTCACGCTGGATGATTCGGGGTCGATGGCCTTCAACTTCCCGCCCGATACCGACCTGGACGATCATCTGTTTGCCATGCATCCGGCCGAGCCCAGGACCGGGTACACGCCCTGGCGCGTTCAGGGACTGCTGGGCACGGGTGACAATGACCTGCTGGCGGCTCGCAAGCGTTCGCCGCAGGTCAATCGCATACTACGATCCGGATGTGCGCTACGACCCTGGGTGGACGGAACGGGGTCCGGATGCCGAATGCAGACCCCCGGAAGGTGAAGTATCACCTCGGGCATTCGGAGGAGAAGATCGCTGCGCTCACCATGGACATCACGGGACTCCAGCCCGTCCATCAGCCCGGGATGGATAAGCCGTATGAGGGAACCTGCGTCAGGCCGCAGCTTGAGCCCAAGAAAGGGCAGGAGTGCAGTGTGGTGGACCGCAGCGTCACCATGCGATCGCACCGGCCACGTACTATCTGCTCAAGAACCCCGACAACAAGCCGCCCGTGAGGTGGACGCTGGGCGACTTCCAGTCGTCGAAGGACAGCGCCAGCAACTACCAGCGCGTTTTCCATCATGGACCACCAAGCAGTTCGTGCGCCAACACGCGTACTGACTGCAAGGTGACCAGTCCTGGTGCCAGCACCCGTACCTGCACGCAGGCGGAGGAATACCAGAACTTTGCCAACTGGTTCCAGTATCACCGCACGCGGATGCGTGGCCATTACCGCCGTGGGCAGCTTGCACTGCCACGGCATTGGGCAAGGACATCCGGGTAGACTACGGACGCATCAACAAGAGTGCCGAGTGTCGTCGATGGTGCCCCCACCAGCATTGTCGAACGTGGGTTCGCCGTTTCGAAGGCGAGACCGGAGTGCTCTTCACCTGGCTGAGCCAGCGTACTGCCAAGGGTGGTACACCGCTGATGCACTCCCTACAGACGGTGAACGAGATACTTCGAGCGCAAAAGACTACACGGGGCCCTGGGCAGCAACGCCCTGGGAAGCAGACAGGTGAGAAGCATCTGGCGTGCCGACGCTCTATCACATCCTGATGACGGACGGCAGTACACGTTCTACGATGATTCGCCGTCGCACTATACGAATGAGTCCGACAACACGTCGAGCGAGGAGATCGTCGATCATCGGCCGGGCAGCGGTCAGGCAAGATCCACTCCACGTATCAGTACCAGCCCGTTCGCCCCTTCATGAGCGCGACCCGGGGTACGCTGGCCGACTATGCGATGGACGCCTGGAAACGTGACCTGCGTCCGGATCTGGACAATCTGGTCACGCCCTATGATGGAAACCCGTCGTTCTGGCAGAACGTCACCACCTACACGCTGGGATTCGGCGTGGAAGGGAACATTCCCTATCCGGACGGGTTGAAGGGCATCATGCGACGACACGCGGAGTGGCCGAGCAGGGTCGAGCCTGAAAGCCCTTCGGCCCAGTCGATGACCTCTGGCACGCCGCCATCAATGGTCACGGCAAAGTACGTCAACGTGCGAAACAGCAGCGGCTTCCCGACGGAAATGGCGGGTATCCTGGCGAGACATCTCCAGCCGAACCGGCAGCACGTCGGGCGTGGCTGTCGCCTCGCGGGCGCTGCAGGCCAACAACCAAGTTCGTGCCGTCGTTCAGGACGAAGGACTGGACCGGTGACCTGACGGCTTATGCCGTGGATGCTGCCGGCAACCAGGGCGTGCGCGCCAATGGAGCGTGCTGGACTATCTGCCCAAGCCTATCGACAGGCGCATGTACGTGAGTACCGGCGCCGGGTCGAGGGGCAGCCTCCTCGGCGTTCTACTGGGACACGATGAGCCAGGACGCGAAGAAGGCGCTGGTTGGGTGGCGCCGGAAAAGGGAGGTGACGGCAGCAAGCGTGGTGATGTATCTGCGCGGGGACCGGACCGAGTCCGGCAAGGCATTCCGCGAGCAGCTGCAGAGCGCCGTCATCGGCCACATCATCAATTCGCAGCCGGTCCATATTGGTGCCCCCGTCGATCGGGGCTACCGCTATCTGCCGGCGGCCTTCGGCAACACCCGTCGGGCGCAAAGAGCTACACCGCCTATGTGGCGCAGAAGGTGGCGCGCAGTTGCAGCACGGCCTGCAGGGGCGCTGCGAAGGTCTGCGGCCCCACGATGGTCTTTCGTGGGCGGCAACGAGGGCTTCCTGCACGGATTCAATGCCAATCCCGATCCGACCAAGGATGGCGGTCGTGAGATCTTTGCCTTGCGCCCCATGCATCGCTGTGTCGCAGCTGGGGGCCTCGTCCAGATCCGGTTTCAAGGCCCGTTTCATGATGGACGGCCCGCTGATCGATCGAGCAGGATGCCTACTGGGGCGGCAGTGGCGAAATGTGGTGGTGGGTACCACCGGGAGGCAGGGCCGAAGGCGATGTTCGCCATGGATGTGACGAACACCGACTTCAACGGGCTGAAGGATTCCGTGTTGTGAGGCTGAGCGACGCCAACCAGGCGGTGCAGGCCCATGGCGACGCCATCGGTCATGTGCTGCAGGGAACCTGAGGGTGGGCGTGCTGGCCGATGGGCGATGGGTGGTGGTGACGGGCAATGGCTGGCGAGCCGCTCCCGACGTGCCCAGCTGCTGGTGATCGAGCTGTCGACGGGCAATGTCGCGCGCGGCTGGACACGGGCGTGAGCATGCACCCAGCCCAACGGTCTGGGCGGCGTGACCCTGGTGCGCGATGGCAACCAGGTCATCACCGCGGCCTACGCAGGCGACCTGCGCGGCAACCTCTGGAAGTTCGATCTGGCCAGCACGACGGTGTCGGACTGGAAGGGTGTCCTACGGCCCGAAGCCGATGTTCACGACGGATGACGAGCGCCCGATCACGGCGCCGCCGACCACCGTCACGCATCCGCTGGGCGGGGTGATGGTGCTGGTGGGCACCGGCAAGCTCTTCGAGGTGGGTGACAACAAGCGACCCGATACCGCCCGAGGGCAGGCGCTTCCGGTCGAATCGATCTACGGGCTGTGGGACTACACCCGGCTGGTTTCCGATGAGAAGGGAAAGCGCGCCTGGGTGGATGGCCGACAGAAAGACAAGGATGGCGTGCCCATTGCCCGTTCGGCGGTGAAGACCCGCAAGCTGAATGTCATCGGAAGCCGTTATCTGGCGCAGACACCTTTCGACGACAAGGCCAACGGGATCCTGGACTGGCGCAAGGACAGCGGCTGGCGCATTCGCCTGGTGGACATGGTTGCGCTGGGCGGTCAGCGCAACATCATTGCGCCGCAGCTGATGTCCGGCCTGGCGCTTTTCGAGACCATGGAGTCCCTTCATGGATGAAGAGCTGGGGGCCTGCGCGGCCAGACGTGAACACGCCGGGCTTCTCGCTGGTGGTGGATCCGCTCTCGGGGCTGATGAGCCCCAAGTCGCTGATCGATACCAACCGGGACCGCAAGATCAACGAGGCAGACCTTCAGGTGGCGGGATGGAGCGTGGAGAACTGGACCGGACGGTCGGTGATTCTGGCAGAGAAGCCGCCCAGGCCCTGCGAGGGCGCGGGTTGCCAGAGCCAGGCACAGACCAGGTCGGTCTGCCCGCCCGATTCACTGGCCAGCAGCCTGCAGAACGTGGGTGATGGCAAGCCGGTCTGCGTGGGCGTGCCGTCGCCCACCCGCTGGTGGTGGCGCGAGCTGGCCATTCCGGACATCACCTACAACCCGGGGGCCGTGCCCACGGCGGCAGGCAAGTGATGTGCTCACGGCCCATGAGGAGACCCATGAAGATGAATGAACAGGATGCTGTTTGGGGCGTTGCCCGGAAAGGGCATCGGATGCGGTCGGCTGCACGCCTGACGCAGGGGGTGAGGCTTGCCCTGGCGGTGTTGGCGGGTACGACCGGTGTGCTGGCGCATGCGGAGATGGCCCAGCACTCGCTGATCATCGCCGATCCTCCGGCGGTCGAGCCCAACGTGATGTTCACGCTGGATGACTCGGGCTCGATGCTGTTCAATTACCTGCCGGATACGGAGATTAATTTTCAGCTGTACGCCATCCACCCGGGGGAGCCGGCCCAGGTGAGGACCTACGAGGTGAAGGGGCGCTGCCTTGAGTATCACGCTGGCGCGCGCCGCCGTTCGCCGGACGTGAACCCGCTTTACTACGATCCGCGGGTTCTGTACCTGCCGTGATGAGGCGATGGAACGCGTGAGCCCCAGGCCAGTCCTGAGGCTGCACACTATTTTTACAGGCACAGCACGGTGACGGTGAATCTGCGCGGCACCTACCGGCTGCAGCCGAATGACCACAAAGGTCTGCGTGGGGGCTGCCCGGGGGTGGAACGATCCTGTAAACAGGATTGCGGTATCAACGCCGTCAAACCAGCCCGTATTTCCTCTCAGGACCGTGAAAGGCTCACGCGTGAGGGCATCACGCCTCGGGAGCGGGAGCAGCTGCTCAACGACGTCAGGAACTACACTCGCGTTTCCATTTCGGAGGCGACCTCCTTCCAGATCGATTCCGACGAGCGCACGGACTGCATGAAGGCGGCCAACGGTGTGCGGACCTGCACGCAGGAGCAGGAATACCAGAACTTTGCCAACTGGTACCAGTACCATCGCTTCCGCCACCTGCTGGCCGTGGGGGCGGTCAGCGAGGCCTTCGCACGCCAGGTGGGCAGCGACGTGCGCGTGGGCTATGGGCGCATCAACAAGGGCTCCACCTCCGTCGATGGCCGTGACACGGGCGTGGTGGAGCGCGGCGTGCGCCGTTTCCAGGGAGCCGACAAGGACAGCTTCTTCAACTGGTTGCAGAGGGACGTGCACCCTTCGGGGTGCACGCCATTGCTGGGGCCTCGATCTCGGTGGGCGACTATTTTTCGCGTGACGACATGGATGGGCCCTGGGCCGATCAGGGGCCGGACGGGCGCAAGCGCATGCTGAGCTGCCGTCGCTCCTACCATATCCTGATGACGGACGGTCAGTACAACGACTTCAAGACGAGAAAGTTCGAGAACCACGCAGGCATCGAGGATGCTGATGGAACGCCGGGGCCTGTCATTCCGGCTTCGGGCCGCAATGCGCAGTACCAGTATCAGCCGGATGATGCCAGAACAAGCTCTATCCCAGCCCGGCCAGGAGGACACTGGCAGACATCGCCATGTACTACTGGAACCGTGACCTGTTGCCGCGGCTGCCGAACAATGTGCCGGTCGATGGTGACAGTCCGTCCTTCTGGCAGAACGTGACGATGTACACGCTGGGCTTTGGCGTGGATGGTAGTCTGCCGGCCGGGACGCCGGAGATCCAGACGAGAACGCTGGAGCGGTTGGCTAGCAGTGAGCTGAAATGGCCGGAAACGATCAACGACGATTCACCGGAGGTCATTGATGATCTCTGGCATGCGGCCGTCAATGGCCATGGCCGCTATGTGAACGTCAAGAACAGCACGAGCTTTCTGGCTTCGATGCGCAAGATCCTGGCCGAGATCGTCAATCGCAATGGTTCGACGGCCGGCGTGGCAGTGAACAGCCGCGCCTTGCAGGCCAACAACCAGAAGTTCGTGCCGTCCTTCATGACGCGCAGCCAGACCGGTAACCTGATGGCCTATGCGCTTGACAGCAAGGGCGAGCAGGGCGCACCGCAATGGAGTGCGATCGACAAGCTGCCGCACTGGAGCTGGCGTCGTGCCATCGTGGGCAACGGCAATACCTCGGGCGAGCGGGCCAGCAAGCTCTACTGGAGTTCTGACCGGCCCCAACGATCTGCCTACGTCCGTCAAGACCATGCTGCTGGATACGCAGGGCATCACGCAATCAGCATGCGGGCAATGAGGCCGTGGCCCGCGGGCGCCAGCTGCGGCCTACCTGCTGGGTGACGGCAACCATGAGACCACCCTGTTCAGGGCGCGTCGTGGCGTGCTGGGGCAGATCATCAACTCCACGCCGGTCTTCATCGGAGCGACCACCAATCAGGGCTATGCCTCGCTGCCCGCCGAGCTGGGCGGCAAGCATTCCGGCAGCAGCACCTACCGGGCGTACCTGAAGGGTACCAAGGGGCGGCAGAACGACAAGGACAAGCTGGTGGTGGTGGGCGCCAACGACGGCTTCGTGCACGCCTTCCGGGCCAGTGACGGGGTGGAGCGCTTTGCCTATGCGCCCTACGTCGTGCTGCAGGAAATGGCTCGGCTGGCCGACAAGCGGCTGAACCGGGACAGCGGCTGCTGATGGACGGACCGCTGGTGGAGGCCGATGCCCATCTGGGGGGCGATGGCAGAACGTGGTGGTGGGCAGCACGGGCGCCGGTCCGAAGGCGGTGTTTGCACTGAACATGACGGGCACGGCAGATGCCGACCTGGCCCCGAAGGCACTGATGTGGGAGCTGGATGCCAGCCGGGATCGTGAGCTGGGCCATGTGCTGGCCGCGCCCGAGGTGGGCGTCCTGCGTGACGGCACCTGGGTGGCCGTCTTCGGCAATGGCTATGAAAGCGAATCGGGACGTGCCCAGCTCTTTGTGGTCGATCTGGCCACGGGTGAGGTGCTCAAGCGGCTGGATACCGGGGTGGGCTCGAAGACCGATCGCAACGGACTGGGCGGCGTGAAGCTGCAGCGTGACGGCAATCAGGTGATCACCGCTGCGCTGGCGGGTGACCTGAAGGGCAACATGTGGAAGTTCGATCTGGCCTCGGGGATCGCAGCAAGTGGAAGGTGGCCTTCGACCGCCGTCCGCTGTTCAGGACCCAGGATGCTCGCCCGTTCACGGCCGCTCCGGTGCTGGTGCCGCACCCGCGCGGTGGCACGATGGTGCTGGCCGGTACGGGCAAGCTCTTCGAGCCCGGCGACGAGCGCTCGCGGGCGCAGGAGTCGCTCTACGGTCTGTGGGATCAGTCGACGATGGTGCAGGACATGGAAGGCGAGGGCTCCAATCGGCGGCAGGTGGGCTGGAAGTGGCGTGAGGGGGATCCGGTCGAGGCCAGGTTCCTGGTGACGCGACGCCAGACCGTGTCGGCCGATGGGCGCCTGGCCTACGAGAGTGATCCCGGAAAGGCGCTGAACTGGGCGTTGCATCGGGGCTGGCAGATCCCGCTGGACATGATGCGCAACAAGGGGCTGCGCCTCATTGCGGCGCCGCAGATGGTCTCGGGCATGGCGCTGTTCGAGACCATGACGCCGGTGGTGGAGGTGGACTATGCCAGGAATCCCTGCGCCGAGCAGGTGAACGTGCCGGGCTTCAGCACCTTCGTCGAACCGATCACGGGGGGCATGGCCACCAAGCAGGTCATCGATACCAACCATCGATGGAGCGATCGACAACCGCGACCGGATCGTGTCGAGCTGGAGCGTGGAGAACTGGACCGGTCGTTCGGTGGTCCTGAACGAGGAGCCTCCCAAGCCTTGCAGCACGGCGCCGTGCACGGCGCAGCCGCAGCAGAACCTGTGTCCGGAAGGATCCCTGACCAGCGTGGCCATGACGGTGGAGAGCCGCCAGGTGCTGTGTGTGGATGTCCCGACGCCGACCCGCTGGTGGTGGCGCGAGCTGTCCGTGCCTGATATCACCTACAACGCAGGTGCCACGCCGACGGCGCCTGTTGGAGGGGCTACTCAGGGAACACTGGCCGGTGATGGTGCCCCGGGCGCCACGAAGGGGACTGCCCCCCGCTTCTGAGTCCGCGTATCGCCGCCGCGCAGCCCGCTTTCCGGAGCAGGGCTTGCGGGGTGGCGGTGCGTGCTGCCACCGCCTGTCACGAGCTGCATGGCGGCAGTCTGCAACGGCTTGCCTGCAGTCGGCGTCATGAAGATAGTGCCCGGATCATCAGGAAGTCCGCGCGATTCCGACGATGCGCGGCAGGTATTCCGGAGAGATCTTCATGGCAGTGAATGGCAGCAAGGCAGGTGGGCACCATGGTGTCGAACATTGTCCCGGCATTCAGGCCGGGGCAGGAAAACCGTGCGCCGGCCCTGTTTCTGATGGCCTGTGCTGGTGCGGGGACCGTGCAGGCCGAGATCGCGCAGCACTCGCTGATCGTGGCCACGCCCCGGTCGTGGAGCCCAACGTGATGTTCACGCTGGATGACTCGGGCTCGATGCTGTTCAACTATCTGCCCGATACGGATCTCCCCTACCAGATCTAGCCGCATCCACCCCCAGGAGCCGGCAAAGATCGCCTATTTCGGGATTGCTGGCCTGCTGGATTCGCGTGACGGAAACATCCTGTCGGCACGTCGGCGTTCTTCGGATGTGAACCTGCTGTATTACAACCCGAAGGTGCGCTACATGCCGTGGATGAATGCCGACGGCACTCGCGAGCCGGACGCAGACCCGGGGGCCGTGCACTATTTCTACAAGCATGCAGGTGACACGACGCTGAACCTGAGAGGTCTGCAGCCTGTCGCGGGGAGCGCGCACCAGGTCTGTGCAGCCTCCGTTCAGCGGGGTTCGAAGTGCGTGCCCTTTGCCTGGGGACAGGCGCCTGCCCAGGTGAAGCCGGCCACCTACTATGTGCTGACGGGGTGAACCGGAATGACCCAGCCAGCTATCGGCGCGTGTCGATTGCCGACCATCAGGAATTCGATATCGAGACCACCGACCGGACCGAGTGCCGGCAGAAATCTCCCGGTGTGCGTACCTGCACCCAGGAGCAGGAATACAAGAACTTCGCCAACTGGTTCCAGTATCACCGTTTCCGCTACCTGCTGGCCGTGGGAGCGGTGGGCGAAGCCTTTGCCCGTCAGCTGGGGAGCGATGTCGCGTGGGCTTGCGGCCGGATCAACAAAGGCGGAAGGGTCGGTTGACGGCGTCGCCACCCGGGTTGTCGAGCGGGGCGTGCGCCGGTTCGATGGCCAGGACAAGACGGCGTTCTTCAGCTGGCTGCAGTCGGTGAACCCCTCCGGCAGCACCCCGTTGCTGGGAGCCACCATTGCCGTGGGTGAGTACTTCAAGCGTGACGGGGCACAGGGTCTGGTCGGACACGGACAGCAAGGGCCAGACGCGTCAGCTGAGCTGCCGTCGCTCCTATCACATCCTGATGACCGACGGGCAGTACAACGATCAGGAGAACACGCAGATCGACCGGATCCCCGGCATGAGCAATGCCGACAATGAGCTGGGGCCGGTGATTCCGGCATCTGGCAAGAATCGTGCCTTCCGCTACGATCCGAACGGGACCCGAACAACCGGCTCTATCGCAGCGCCACGGGGCGCACGCTGGCCGACGTGGCCATGTACTACTGGAACCGGGACCTGATGCCCAATCTGGCGAACAACGTTCCGGTGGATGCCGACAATCCGTCGTTCTGGCAGAACGTGACGATGTACACGCTGAGCTTTGGTGCGGACGGCACGCTGCCGGCCTCGACGCCCGAAGTCGCAGGCCAGCACGCTGCAGGAAATCGTCAGAGGCAGGCGCTCCTGGCCCGCCGTCGTGAAGAAGGAGTCGGACGAGGCGGTGGATGACCTGTGGCATGCTGCCGTCAACGGCCGGGGCCGCTATCTGAACGTCAAGAACAGTACGGAGTTTCTGGCTTCGATGCGCCAGATCCTGGCCGAGATCGTCAACCGTTCCGGTTCGACCGCCGGGGTGTCGGTCAGCAACCGGGCACTGCAGACCAGCAACCAGAAGTTCGTGCCGTCGTTCATGACGCGCGACCGGACGGGCAACCTGCAGGCCTTCGCACTGGGCGTTGATGGTCGGGAAGGCAATCTGCAGTGGAGCGCCGCCGAGAAGATGCCGCACTGGAGCCGCCGTCATGCCATTGTCGGCAACGGCAGCCCCACGGGGGTGCGTGCAGCAACTTCTTCTGGAGTGCGGGCGCAACGACGAACTGCCACAGACGCTGGAAGCAGCGCGCTCGATGCTGGCGGCACCCGGTCAGGGCGCGCAGCGCGTGAGACCTGGGGGCGGCAGGCGGTGGCCTACCTGCTGGGTGACGTGCATTACGAGACCACGCTGTTCCGGCCCCGCCGCAACGTGCTGGGCCAGATCGTCAACTCGGCACCGGTCTTCATCGGGGCCGCCACCAATCAGGGCTATGCAAGCCTGCCGGAGCGATGGGCAGCGGGGCCAGACAGGATTCGGGGCCCGTTCCCTACCGTAGCCTACCTCGAAGGAGCAGAAGGGTGCGGCATCGCGCCAGAAGCTGGTGATGGTGGGGTCCAACGAGGGCTTTGTGCATGCCTTCCGCGCCAGTGACGGGGTGGAGAGCTTTGCCTATGCGCCGAACGTGGTGATGAAGGAAATGGCCCGGCTGGCCAATCGGAACAATCAGGAGCAGCGCTTCCTGATGGATGGTCCGCTGGTGGAGGCCGACGCGCACCTGGACGGCAAGTGGCAGAAGCGTGGTGGTGGGCATGACGGGCGCTGGTCCGAGCGGTGTTTGCGCTGAACATGCACGCGCACGGCCGATGCCGATCTTGGAACGAAGACACTGATGTGGGAGCTGGATGAGAGCCATGCGGCCGAGCTGGGCCATGTGCTGGCCGCACCCGAGGTGGGGATGCTGCGTGATGGCACGTGGGTGGCCATCTTCGGCAACGGCTATGAGAGCAAGTCCCGCCGTGCCCAGCTCTTCGTGGTGGATCTGGCGACCGGCAAGGTGCTGAAGACGCTGGACACGGGGCGCGGCTCGATGGCCGAAACCCAACGGCCTGGGCGGGATCAAGCTGCTGCGCGACGGCAACCAGGTGATCACCGCCGCCTATGCGCGGCGACCTGCAGGCAACGTCTGGAAGTTCGACCTGGCTTCGGGAGCGGGCCGCTGAATGGAAGGTGTCGCTGGGCGGTCGTCCGCTGTTCACCACGGCGGACCGGCGGCCGGTGACGGCAGCGCCCGCACTGGTGCCCCATCCGCGTGGCGGCACAATGGTGCTGATCGGTACCGGCAAACTCTTCGAGACGGGCGACGAGAAGTCCGGGCACTGGAGTCTACTATGGCCTCGATGGGACAACGGCACGCTGGTGCAGAAGCAGGCGCAGGCCGGCGGGACCGTACAGGCCGCGGGCTGGCAGTGGCGTGAAGGCGAACCGATTGCTCTGACGACGCTGGTGCGCCGCAACCAGACGCTCACCCAGAACGGCAAGCTGGCCTACGAGACCGATCCCACCAAGGTGCTGAACTGGGCCACGCACCGGGGCTGGCACATCCCGCTGAACATGATGAGCAACCGCGGGCTGCGGACCATCGCGCCGCCGCAGATGGTCTCGGGCATGGCGCTGTTCGAGGCGATGACGCCGGTGGTGGAGGTGGACTACGTCAGCAATCCCTGCGCGGAGCTGGTGAACGTGCCGGGCTTCAGCACCTTCGTCGAGCCGATCACGGGCGGCATGGCCACCAAGCAGATCATCGACACGAACAATGACGGCAAGATCGACAGCCGTGACATGGTCGTGTCGAGCTGGGGCGTGGACAACTGGACGGGGCGTTCGGCGGTTCTGAACGAGGAGCCGGCCAAGCCGTGCGCCGATGCCAACTGCACGCAGGCGCCGCGGCCGGGGCTATGCCCGGAAGGCACGCTGACCAGCGTGGCACTGACGGCCGACAGCCGGCAGGTCCTGTGCGTGAGCATCCCGGGCCGAACCGCTGGTGGTGGCGCGAGCTGGCCGTGCCCGATGTGACCTATAACGCCGGGGCCACGCCGACAGCCGTGCCGACGGGCACGGTGCCGAGCGCAGCCAAGGGGGGCAGCTCCCGTCCCTGATCAGGGCTGGCGGTTGGTGAAGGTGTCGCAGCGCTGTACCGAGCCGGTTTCGTTGCCGATGCGGAACCAGGCCTGGCGCTGCTGCGAGCTGCCGTGGGTGAAGCTTTCCTGGTTGACGGAGCTGCCGGCGCGACGCTGGAGGGCATCGTCGCCCACGGCTGCGGCGGCATTGATGGCTTCGGCGATGTCGCCGGCATCGAACCAGCGGCGTGCCTGCTGCGAATGGTTGGCCCAGATGCCGGCATAGCAGTCGGCCTGCAGCTCCAGTCGGACCGACAGGGCGTTGTAGCTGCGCTGGTCCATGCGCTTGCGGGCTTCTTCCACCCTGCTGCAGCGTGCCGGTGAGGTTCTGTACGTGGTGGCCCACCTCGTGGGCGATGACATAGGCCTGAGCCGTGTCGCCGGCCGCGCCCAGCTGGTCCTGCAGCACCCGGTAGAAGGCCAGGTCAATGTAGATCTTGCGGTCGCCCGGGCAGTAGAAGGGGCCGGCCCCGGTGACGCCCACGCCGCAGGCCGTCTGGGTGCGGCCGGAAAGACAGCACGAGACCCGGTGGCGTGTAGCGGGCGCCATTGGCTGCGAAGATCTTCGTCCAGACATCCTCGGTGCTAGCCAGCACCACGGAGACAAGCGCTTGCCGGCGTCGTTCTGCCCGCTCACCTGCTGGGACTGGGTGGTGGTGGGCGCCAGCGACTGCCCGGTGCCGATATCGCCGCCGGCCAGCAGCCCCAATAAAGTAAGGGGGTTGATTCCCAGCAGCCACCCGCCAATGAGGATGACGGCGACCGTGCCCAGGCTGAGGGCGGCCTCCCCCACGCTGAAGGGCAGGCTCCCGCCGCCGCCGCTCTGGCCGCGGCGATCCTCGATGTTGCTGCTCGCGTTCGTTCTCCCAGCGCATGGTCGATTCCGTGCAGTTTCGTCATGGCGATGATAATCGGGACGCGGTGTTGCAACTGGTTGCGTAAGTTGCCAAACCTCACGATTTGTTCTGTAATGCAGACCAACAGGGCGGCGCACGATGCCGTCCGTGGCTTCGAGGGGGTCCGCATGGCTGTTAGGTTTCATTCGGCATGACGATTCGCTGCGACCGGATCTGCCTGCGGGATGGAGGCAGGGACATCCTGCGCGCGCTGTCGCTGGACATCCCTTCGGGGGCCGCTGTCCATCGTGGGGCCGGCCGGAGCAGGCAAGTCGGCGCTGTTTCGGGTGCTGGCCGGGCGGTTGCGCCCCTATGCCCGGTCGCCTGCGGGTCCGATCGGCCGCGAAGTGGCGCTTGACGGCAGCCGCAACAGCCAGGTGGCGCTGGTGGATGTGCGCAGCACCAACTATCAGGGCTTCACAGTCTGGGAGAACATCGCGGTCCCGCTGCGCATGGCGCGCAGCAAGCTCCTGGAAGAACAGGTCATCACGCTGGCCCATGCCGTGGGGCTGGGCGACTGCCTGTCGCTGATGCCGGCCGATCTGTCGCTGGTGGGGCAGCGCCGGCTGGCGCTGGCGCGTGCCCTGGCCAGCCGGCCGGCACTGCTCCTGCTGGATGATCCGCTGGCGGGGCTGCCGGATGTCGAGGCCATCCACATGCTGGAGGACCTGCCCTCCATCTGCACCACGGCCCTGGCAGCAGGGCATGGCCGTGGCGGTGGCCACCCGCAGCAGCCAGGTCGCGCTGGCCTGGGCGGCGCCACGGCGGTGGTGGCGCAGGGGCGCTTGCAGCAGCAGGAGGTCCGGGCCATCGACGTCCCTGCTGCATCCGGTATCGCTGAACGTGGCACGGGTCTTCGGCGATCCGCCGATCAACCTGCTGCGGGCCACGCTGGTGGACCATTCGGTGCAGATCGAGCAGGGACCCGCCATGGCTCTCATGGCACCGCTCAATGTCGAGGATCCGGCGCTCCTGGTGGGGATTCGGCCCGAGGATCTGCGGCTGGCCGGTACGGCTGGCGATCCTGGCCTTCCCGGCGCGGGTCGAGCGGGTGGAATGCGGCCTCGCGGGCACGCTGATCGAATGCCGTGCTCGGGTGGGGGCGCTGACGGCCCCTGGTGCCGTCGCTGCTGCGCCCGGCGCTGGGCGAGACAGTGGTGCTCCACGCCGATCCGGGCGCCCTCTACCTGTTCGACGGGGCCGGTGCCCTGGTGCAGCAGGTGGAGCGGGCTGCCGAACGGGCGCAACGCAGGCCCCAGGTGGTGCCGGTGCCGCCGGACATGCCGGTGACCGAAGCTGCACCGACGATTTTCGCGCTGCGATGAAGGCGGGGAGGGCATAGCGCCAAATGGCTTTTCTGCGGGTTTCTTCGCTGGATGTCAGTGCATCGCGCCGGCCTTCCTGGCTGGGCGGACGGCCGGGGCCGTCGCTGACCGACATCGACCTGATGCTGGAGGAAGGCAGCCTGTGCACGGTGTTCGGGCCGGCAGGGGCCGGCAAGTCGCTGCTGCTGCAGACACTGGCGGTTTGCACAGGCCGCGTCGCGGCCGGGTGGTGCTGGATGGCGTGGACGTGACCCGCCTGCCGGTGGGACGCGACGCACGGCGCTGGTGCCGGCCGTGCCGGTGGTCTACCCGGCGCTGACGGTCGAGGAGAACCTGGCCTGGCCGCTGCGCCGCCAGCGGCTCTCGCCCGAGCAGCTGCGTCGCCAGGTGACCGAGATGGCTTCGCTGCTGGGGGTGCTGGACGTGCTGCATGTGCGCGCTGGCCAGCTGGCTCCGGCCACGGCGCAGCGTGTGGCCATCGGTCGTGCCCTGATCCGCGAGGATCTGGGCCTTCTGCTGGATGATGCGCTGCAGGTGCTGGATGCCGAGGCGCCGCCGGATGGGTGGGTTGCCTGCGGCAGGTGCAGCGCAGCCGGCGCATGTGCATTCTCATCAGCACCCGGGGTCAGCCCGACGTGATGGGGCTGGGCGATGAGTGGCTGATGCTGGATCAGGGCCGGATCCTGCAGCAGGGCCGGCCGGCCGAGTTCGTGCAGTATCCGCGCACCATGGCGGTGGCCAGCCGGCTGGGCGGCAGCGGACTGAATGTGCTGCCCTGCCGTTCGGACGGGGGCGTGGCTCATTTTGCCGGCGTGCCGCTCTTGCCGCCATCGCCTCCCCAGCTGGACCTGTGGCTGGCCGAGCTGCAGGGGCAATCGCCCAAATCCAGCATCGAGATGGCGATCCGGGCCGAGTACGTGGTGCTGGGCCGACCGGGATCAGGAGGGCTGCATCGAGGCGCTGCTGACCCATGTCGAGGATGATGGCACCTGGATGCAGCTGCATGGGGTGCTGCCCGGAACCGAGATTCCGCTGTGTGCGCGGGTGTTGGTCGACACGCCGGCCGCCTACGACCTGGCGGTGCTGTCCGGTAGCGCGGTGGCTGGCCGCCGCGAAACTGCAGATCATCAACCGGCACAGCCTTTTTCTTCGTGGACGGGAGGCTGGTGCAGTGAGGACGAGGGCATGAGCGCATTGCATCGAGAGCGCTGGTTTCCGGCCTGGCTGGTGTTGCCCGCTCGCTGACGCTGATGCTGCTGTGGCTGTTGCCGCTGGCGGTGCTGGTTCAGCTCACGCTGGGCGTGTCGTCGGGGACGCTGGGAAGGTTCTGGCACATGCTGTCGATCCTGGCATATGACCCGGTGGTGCAGCAGGGGCTGCTGGCGCAGACGCTGCGCATGACGCTGATGGTGGCGCTGGAAGCCGCGCTGGGGCTGTGGCTGGCGCGGATGCTGCCCCTGCGGGGGCGGGCTTCCGGCTGGTGGTGCACCCTGCTGGGGGTGATGCTGTTCACCCCGCTCATCATTTCCGTGATGGGCTGGAAGGTGCTGTTCCTGCCTGAGCTGGCGTTGCCGGCCTGGTGCGTGCCGGGGCTGACCGAGTGCGTGCCCGGGGCGCTGCCGCCCCTGGCGCGCTCCTCCATCATGCTGCTGCGTGACCTGTGGCAGTGGGTGCCGCTTTTTGCGTTGCTGTGCCTGGCGCGGCTGCGCCACATCCAGCGAGTCCAGTATCAGTCGGTGCTGTTCGATGGCGGTTCGGGCTGGGCGGCCTTCCGCCTGCTGGAGTGGCCCTGGCTGCGAGGGGCGCTGGCGCTGGGCGTCTTCTACCGGCTGATGGTGGGCGCGTTCATCGATGTCGATTTCTTCCGGTATCTGGCAGGGGCAGGGGGCCGGGCGCTGGCCCGGCTGGCCGAATCGCAGGACTGGTTCGGCGGTTTGTCCAGCAGCGTGCCGGGGGCGGCCCCGATGTCCTGGCTGCTGCCGGGGCTCATGTCCTTCACCGACCGGCTCTCCGACATCTCGATCCATGACCTGACCACGTGCCTGACGTTGCTGCAGGCCATGCTGGTACTGCCGATGATGCTCACCATCCTGTGGCTGATCGGGCGCGGGCGCAGCCGCCTGTCCATCGGCGGGACCGTGCAGGCCGGCGAGGATCTGGAACTGGGACGTCGCCGCGGATTCCTGCGGGGCGTGTGTCGATGGCTGGTGCTCGCGGCCTTCGCCGTGTTCGCCGTCCTGCCGCTGCTGTGGCTGGCACGCCTGGCCTCTGCAGGCGCCACGCCCGAGGAGGGTATCGGCTTTCACCCATTTCACGGCGGTCGCTGACGATCCCGGTCTGGCGCACCAGCCTGTTGCGCACCGGGCTGCGGGCGCTGCTGACGGCCGCCGCTGCGGTGGTGCTGGCGGTCCCCATGGCCTACGCCTGGTCTCGCCGCCTGCTGGCCGGTGAGCGGCTGATGGCGGTGACCATGCGTGGTCAGCCTGATGATGCCGGCTGTGGTGCTGGCCTTTCCGCTCATTCACCTGAATGAGTTGCTGGGCTGGTTGGGCATGCCCTATGCGGTCATGGGCTGGCTCACCTGAGCTTTGCGGTCCCGCTGGCGGTGTGGATTCTGGCTGCGGGCATGGCGCAGGTGCCGGTAGCGCTGGACGAGATGGCCATGCAGGACGGCTTCGGCTTCACGCATTTCATCGTGCGGGTGTTGTTGCCGAGCCATCCACCAGCAGGTGCGGGCCTACTCGCCCGCTTTCCTGGTGGGTGGATGAGTTCCTGCTTTGCGCGGGTGCTGGGCCCGGTGGTCTGGGCCGCCGTCGGTGGTGATGCTGTCCGAATCGGTGGCGGCCCTGCCGGCCGTCCAGGCGGGCATGCCCCGGCTGGAATGGCAGGTGCTGGCTGCAGCGGCCTGGCTGGTGCTTGCTGCCGGTGGTGCTGGCGGTGTACGCCCTGCGTGATCAGCTGCCCGACATGCTGTCGCTGTTCCGGTTGCCCAGCATGCGGCCAGGGGGCGGCGAGCCGGGGCGCCTGAGAACGCCTGATTGCCTGAGCGCGGGGCTGGCAGAACCAGCAGAGATGCCCCGTTGGGAAGCGGGCTGGAAGCAGGAAGGCTGAAGGAAAGGGGGGCAGGAACGGCCACCGTCGCCGTTCCTGATGCCCCATGATGAAGCGGCACCCGGAGCGTGCTGCCTGGTGCCTGAGGTGGCCTCAGCGCCCCTTGTTGCGGGCCGAGGCGAACGCCAGCTGGCCAGTGCGCTCTGCGGCTGCTCGGCCTGCCGGCTGCTGCCGGGCGGGCGCCATCACGACGCGGGCCGCGTAGCATTGCTCTCCGGCCGGGCGCGTACCGCCGGCTGGCGGCCACCGGCACCCCGTTCGGCGCCGGGCTCATCCGATATGCGCATGGTGAGCGCCACACGCCGCCGGCGCACGTCCACTTCCAGAACCTTCACCTTTCACCACATCGCCGGTCTTCACGACCATCGCGGATCCTTCACGAAAGCGATCTGACAGCGCCGGATGTGCACGAGGCCGTCCTGGTGCACACCGACGTCGACGAATGCGCTGAAGCGGCCGTTCGTCACCACGCCTTCCAGCGTCATGCCGGGGCGCAGGTCTTCCAGCTTGTCCACGCCTTCCTTGAAGGCCGCCGTGCGGAACTCGCGGGGGTCGGGCCCGGTCTTTCCAGCCCTTCAGGATGTCCCTGATGGTGGGCAGCCGAACTTCTCGTCGGTGTAGCGGGCCGGGTCCAGCGGGAGATGACGCTGCGTGGCCCACCACATCGCTGATACCGAGTTTCAGGTCATCCAGCATCTTCTGCACCACGGGATAGGCCTCTGGGTGGACGGCAGAAGCATCCAGCGGTTGTCGCCGCCCTGGATGCGCAGGGAAGCCTCGCCGATTGCTGGAAGGCCTTGGCCCCAGGCGCGTCACGTCCAGCAGTGCCTTGCGGTTGGGGAAGCGCCGTTCTGGTCACGGTGACGGACGATGTTCCCGGCCAGCGACGGCAGGCCCGCGATGCGGGTGAGCAGCGGCACGCTGGCTGTGTTCAGGTCCACGCCCACGCGCCGTTGACGCAATCCTCCACCACGCTGTCCAGCGCCTCGGCCAGCAGCGGGTCTGGCTCTACGTCGTGCTGGTACTGGCCCACACCGATGGCCTCGGGCTCGATCTTCACCAGCTCGGCCAGCGGGATCCCTGCAGGCGACGGGCGATGGAGACTGCACCCTGCAGGCTCACGTCCAGGGCCGGAATTCCTGCGCCGCCAGCCCGAGGCCGAACACACTGAGACGCTGGCTTGAGACCACGAGCCTCGGTCAGGTGCAGCTGTGGCTGGGCGCGCATCAGGTCGGCCACCAGCTTGTCGGTCTCGCGCGAGGCGGTGCCGTTGCCGATGGCCACCAGCCTCACCTCTGTGGGTTGCGCACAGTCGAGGCCAGCGTGGCCAGCGAACCGGTCCAGTCGTTGCGCGGCTGGTGCGGGTAGATGGTGGCCGTCTCCAGCAGCTTGCCGGTGTCGTCCACGACCGCCACCTTCACGCCAGTGCGCACGCCGGGGTCCAGACCCATCGTGACCCGCCGTCCGGCCGGTGCCGCCAGCAGCAGATCCTTCACGTTCAGACCGAAGACGCGGATGGCTTCTTCCTCGGCTTTCCGCGCAGGATGTTGATCAGTTCGCTTTCGATCTGCCAGCCCAGCTTGATCTGCCAGGTCCAGCGTACCGTCTGCAGCAGCCACGGATCGGCCGGGCGCTTCTGGTCGGCAATGCCCACCCGGGCGGCAATGGTGCGCTCGCACCAGCCCGGGCCTTCCACACCATCCACCTCGTCGGGCAGTTTCAGCGTCAGCGTCAGCACTTCTTCGCGGCGTCCGCGCAGCAGTGCCAGTGCCCGGTGGGACGGAATCTCGGAAAGCGGTTCCTGGTAATCGAAATAATCGGCAAACTTGGCGCCGCTTTCCGATTTGTCGGCGGCCACCTTGGAAATGAGCACCGCCTTTTCCTGCAGGTACTCGCGCAGGCGGCCCACCAGGTCGGCATCTTTCGGCAAAGCGCTCCATCAGGATCTGCCGCGCACCGTCAGGGCTGCCTTGGCATCGGCCACGCCCGGATTGTCGCCATCGGGCGTGGTGAAGGCGGGTTTCAGATAGGCGGCTGCCTCGGTCTCGGGCACCAGCATGGGGTTGGCCAGCAGGGCGTCAGCCAGCGGTTCCAGTCCGGCTTCGCGGGCAATCTGCGCCTTGGTACGACGCTTGGGCTTGTAGGGGGCGTACAGATCCTCCAGTCGCTGCTTGCTGTCGGCCTCGTCGATGCGTGCGGCCAGCTCGGGCGTGAGCTTGCCCTGTTCGGTGATCGAGTCCAGGATGGCCTGGCGGCGGGCGTCCAGCTCGCGCAGATAGATCAGGCGTTCGGACAGGTGCGCAGCTGCGTGTCGTCCAGGTTGCCGGTGACTTTTCGCGGTAGCGGGCAATGAACGGCACGGTGGCCCCTTCGTCCAGCAGGGCGATGGTGGCCTGCACCTGCTGCGGCCTGATCGACAGTTCGAGGCGAGACGTTGTTCCAGCGGTTGAGGGCATGGGCTTGGGCGGATGGAACGGGAGGGTTGAGGCATTGAGCGGCGACGGGCAGGGAAGGTTGCATCGGACAGGCCCATGCAAACGCGGAGCCGGCACCGCGTGTCATCGACGGCCGGGAGGCCTTTCATTCGGGCCGGGCGTCCATGACGGTCAGGAAAAAGCCCCGTTGCAGCCTTTTCCTGAAGGGACGGCAGCATATCAGGGATGGGGTTGGTTGGCAGAATAACAACACGGCCGGACCTATGCCATAATCAGCCGCGTGGGCCGTTAGCTCAGTTGGTCAGAGCAGAGGACTTGGCGGGCATTTCCCTTCGTCCGGCGGCCGGGGTGCACATGGCATGCCGTGTGTCTTCCGGTTCCGTTCATGGGAAACGCCACATGGGTTGCCCGGAGTAGTGCATGCTGCCCGAGGTAGAACTTCTCAAATTCGGCAGACGCTCTGGCGCCGTCCTCGGTGCCGTGCCAATGCCGAGCGAAGCTCCGGATTGTCGGAGAACGTGTAGAGACTCGACGGGAAGGCCGAAAGGCAAGACAGAGTCCAGACCACGAACCGGAAACGGGCGGCGAAAGCCGAAGTGGTACGCATAATCCTTTGGTCGTTGGTTCGAGCCCAACACGGCCTACCACACTTTACTGTCGTGCCGCCTCGGTTCTCGGGGCGCATGCATCCGTGGCATTAGCGCACCATGGCGTACCCGCCCATCGGCGGGCTTTTCATTTGCTGCCCGCAGCGGTGCCGGATTCTTGTGCATCCGCCTGTCCTCTCGCGCCTTTTTGCCGTCCCATCCTGCCCGGTTTCCACCTCTCCCCGTGCGTGGTCCGTCTCCGTGCAGGACGATTCTCCCTGAAACCCTGAAATGTTTCAGGGGCCCGTTCGGGAGATCCATGGCGTGGTCAGGGTCTTTGTCGGGAAATCACGGCAGTTCCCCGTGCGTCTCTGGCATACTTTGTTTCGATATTTTGTCCACGCATTGCCGGATGCTGCGCTGATATCTCCTGAAACCATTTCCGGAAAGACACGATGATCATTCCCTGATCGAGGGATTTCATCCATTTTTTTCTGTTCCCTGGTTCGCAAGCGGGCAAAAATCGCGTATTCTTTCTTCGCTGGAACGTCACATTGGGCGTCCATACTTTTTCAGGAATATTCACCACAATGGCCTCACTGATCGACCTCAACCGGAAAATCGCCAAGCTCCAGAAGCAGGCAGATGCCATCAAGAATCGTGAAAGAAAGGGCATCATCGCTCAGATCCGACAGGCCATCGTCGATTATGAACTGACGCCGGACGACCTGTTCTCGGCCAATGGTGCGGTCATCCGCCGCGGGCCGTCGGCCGGCCGGTGGCCGGTTGGGCGCCGCTCGGAAGAGGGCAGCGCCCGTCCCCGTCGCGGCCGTCCGGTGGGCTCCGTGTCCCGCAAGTTGCCCATCGCTACCGCGACGACGAGGGCAATACCTGGACCGGCCGGGGCAAGCAGCCCAACTGGCTGCGCGCTCATGTCGAGGCTGGCCACGACATCGAGGAATTCCGCGTCAACGAAGAGTCCTGATGGACTCTGCCCGGCCGAGCATGATCCGGGCCGGGCATGCGGGCAGGAACGACATATCGACGAGGATCATCTGCCCATGATGACATCTCGACATGAAGCGGGCATCACTGCAACGGTCGCGCCGCATGCTGGCAGCGGCCTTTCTGGGAGGGTGACGGCCCTGGTGGCCGGGTGCGCCAGCACCACGCCGGCCCAGATCACCACCTTCAATCGTCAGGACGCCGGCGCCGACGCCTGGACCGGACGGCACTTCATCGTGCAGCCGCTGCCGGGGCAGGCCGAGAGCCTGGAATATGCCGATTATTCCTGCGGATCCGTGAGGCCCTGCGCAGGCATGGGCTGGTCCCCGTGCCCGACCTGCACGCCGCTGAACTGGTCGTGCATTTCGAATACCGGACCGACGGTGGCAGCGTCACCGGAGGCATCCTCGTCCAGCAGCGTCTCGCTGGGCCCGAGGCGGTTATCGAACAGGATGGGCGTGGGGCTGGGCATTCCCCATCGGCGGACGTCCGGAGAATATCTCAGTACCGTCACCGCCTTCAGGTCCAGGATCGACCGGGTGAGGGCTGCTTCCAGCGGACCGGCCCCGGGTGAGCCGATTCCGGCGAGCGTGTCTATGAATCCACGCTGGTCACGCGCAGCGGAGTCTGCGGCGGTTGCGCCGCAGATGCCTGCCATGATCGATGCGCTGTTTGCCGATTTCCCGGCGTCAACGGCAAGACCGTGACCGTCAACCTGCCGACCGAATGAGCAGAAAAAGCGGGTCACCCAGGGTAGGCTGACCCGCTAATCCAAGCTCAGGAGAGAAAGAAACCATGGGCACATTCTGCGCTGCAGCCCACCGGGCGCAGCGCAGCAAGAGATGCGGCTGATGGCTGCCGATGGCGGTGAACGGTGCGGTCAGGCCGCATCGGCTGACTCTGCCCCTGGCCCGGGTCCGGGCAGTCTCGCCTGTCTGATGTTTCATCCGTGCTCCCGCTGAGCCACGCATCCGGTTGGCGGAGTCGTGGCCATCCGACGGCGTCCGGCATGACGCCGGCCCGGAAGAAAGAGCATTCAGGTTCGGGAGGAACATCGGCCCCCGAACCCGACCTCGGAAAGGCGTGTTCGGTCCTCGTCCGGGGTGGCGTGAGGCATGAATGCGACGCCGGGCCATCCGGTGCTGTCGTGTCTGTGTCCCTGGCCTTGCCGCCAGTCTGGCGGGTGGACCGGCAGCGGCATGCGTCGGGACGGGGGGCGAAGGGCCCGTAGGCTTGCCCCCGTTCCCAACTGCCGCCAGGTCCGCGCCTGCCCGATCCGATCATGCCAGAGGTCACGCACACGCCCGTCCTGCCTGACGAACCCGCCGCCATCGTCGGCTCCCAGTTCACGTTCGAGCAGATCTGCGCCTTTGGCCTGGCCATGGGGTGGGGGACAGGGCCCTCGTCGTTCGTCGTGAAGAACTGGATGGATTCGCGTCCGGCCTTCGCCATCGAGGACATCATCGGCCTGCCGCGCTGACCTTCTGCGGGTCTGAGGGCCCTGTTGGCTTCCCGACGGACTCCGGGAACTATCTCGGCAACGGAGGGCCGTAACACGCTATAGTTACGGTTACTTCCAATAACCCGAGGAGATTCCCATGACCGGATCCGTGCGCATGGAGCGCGACACCTTTGGCGAGATCGCCGTCCTGCCGATCGCCTGTGGGGCGCGCAGACACAGCGTTCGCTGCAGAACTTCAGGATTTCCACCGAGAAGCAGTCGCCTGAGCTGATCCGGGCGCTGGCCACCGTCGCGATGCGGCCGCCACGGTCAACGCCGGACTGGGGCAACTGGCAGCCGACAAGGCCAAGGCCATCGAGACGGCCGCTGACGAGGTGCTGGCCGGCAAGCATGATGGTGAATTCCCGCTGGCCGTCTGGCAGACCGGTTCGGGGACCCAGACCAACATGAACCTCAACGAGGTTCTGCGCAACCGCGGCAGCGAGCTGATGGGCGGCGAGCGCGGCGAATCATGCAAGATCCACCCCAATGACGACGTGAACCAGGGCCGGTCCTCCAACGACGTGTTCCACGGCCATGAATGTGGCTGCGGCCGTGGCCATCCACAAGAACCTCATCCTGTCGCTGAAACAGCTGCAGCGACACCCTCAAGGCCAAGTCCGGGCCTCAAGGACATCGTCAAGATCGGCCGTAGCCCACCTGCAGGACGCCAGCCGCTCACGCTGGGGCAGGAGTTCTCTCGGCTACGTGGCCCAGCTGGTACCATGGCCCGAAGCACCTGGAAGACGTGCTGCCGCACCTGCAGGAGCTGGCCCAGGGTGGTACTGGCCGTGGGCACGGGCCTCAATGCCCATCCCGAGTCTCGCCGTGAAGGTGGCAGCCGAGATCGCTCGCCTGACGGGTGTGCCTTTCAAGACGCGCCCAGCAAGTTCGAGAGCTGCTGGCTGCCGATGCCCAGGTGGCGACCCACGGCGTGCTCAAGACCATCGCTGCCTCGCTCTTCAAACTGGCCAACGACGTGCGCTGGCTGGCCAGCGGCCCGCGTTCGGGTCTGGGCGAGATCTCCATCCCGAGAATGAGGCCGGGCAGCTCGATCGCGCCGGGCAAGATCAACCCCACGCAGTGTGAAGCGTTGACCATGGCTTTGCGCGCAGGTCTTCGGCAACGACGTGGCCGTCAACATTGGCGGTGCCAGCGGCAACTTCGAGCTGAACGTCTATCGGCCGATGATCGTGCAGCCAGCCTGCTGCAATCGGTCAGGCTGCTGGCCGAAGGTGCGTCAGTTTCAACGACAACTGCGCCGTCGGCATCGAGCCCAACCGTGCGCGCATCAACCAGCTGATGGAGCAGTCGCTGATGCTGGTGACGGCGTTGAACCCGCACATCGGCGCGACAAGGCTGCGCAGGTTGCCAGAAGGCGCACGAAGGCACCACGCTGAAGGCGTCTGCCCCTGGCGCTGGGCTTGTCACGAAGCACAGTTCGACGAATGGGTCGGCGAGAGATGGTGGGCGATTCTTTACCATTCCTGGAGGAAATCCGCAAGGGCCACCTGCGGCAGCCCTGATCGGCTGAAACGCCTGTTGGTCCCTCCATCCCGTCGGTCCTGATGCCGATGGGCGACCGAACGTTCCCTTCGAGGGCGTTCGGTTTCTTGTTGAGGGGCGGTGTACTGGGGCTGCCGGGCGTCGAAACAAAACGAAAAGAAACGCCACTGCAACGAGATGATCGGTTCGGCGGGGTGCCCGAACATGTCTCCCATGTTCAGCGTGCCCGGGCACTTCCGCCCGCACGTGGAATGCCGGTTCTTCCGGGCATGACGGGATCCGGACAGGCGTGGCCGCCGATGAGAAGGCGCCATGGCCAGGCGGATCCCGCGAGAGGTGACTTCATGGGAATCAAACGAGTTCTGGTTGGCCTGACGGCCGTGGTGCTGGTGACTTCCGCCGTGGTGGCATGCGGTTTCCGGGGGACGGGCCCCTGTGGGTGATATGGCCCTTGTGGACCGCACTGGCGGGAGAGGACCCGCGCCAGCGGCGCGCCTACGTGGTGGAACGGGTCAGTCAGGAGCTGTCCTTGAATGTGGGGCAGCGGGCCAAGCTGGAAGTGCTGGCTGACCAGCTGGATGAGCAGCGCCAGTCGCTCTGGAGTGAGGGGCACATGGCGGCAGACCTGCAGCAGGTGATTGCTGGCGAACGCTTCGACCGGGTCCAAGGCCCAGAGCGTGGTCGACCAGAAGCTGCAGGCCGTGCAGCAACACAGCCCGAAAGTGGTGGATGCCATGGCGAGCTTCTATGACAGTCTGGATGCCGGGCAGCAGCGGGTCGTGCGCGAGAAGCTGAGGATCGTTTCGGCGACCGGAAATAAACAACCATTGACAGGGGTGCGCGGCATCGATCAATCCGTGTCAACGCATGACGGTGCTGCGCTGCCTTCCCAGGTTTTTCGTCCCAAAGGGAGATTTCCGTCATGCGTCGTTTCATCTACTCTCTCTGAAGGTATTGCACCTGATGGGTCTTGTCCTGTTTCTGGGATCCATCTTCGGGCACATCGTGGCGGGCCTTAACGGCGGTCCGTGAGTGGCGACTGGTTTTCTGCTAGCCCGTGAGCATACTCGCGGCTGCCACGCAGTTTCTCACGGTGCCGGGTCTTGTGCTGGTCTGGCCAGTGGCGTCGGCCTGTGGCTGATGGGCTGGTCGGTGAAAGAACAGCCGTTGGCTTAGCGTGCATATGGGGCTTGCCGTGATGGTCACGTTGATTGCCTTTGTCGTGGTGCTGCCTGCCGGCGCCGAGATGATGGCGCTGGCCTCGACGGACATGGTGGCTAACATGGAGAAAATCGGCGGCAAACCGGTTTGAGGACATTGGTGGGGCGGTCAATGTCCTGCTGATCCTGATCATCACCGGACTGGGGGTCGCCAAAGCCCAGGTGGTGCAGCGGCAGCTGACCCTGTGTCGAACTGCTTCCGTGTCTTTTGTGGTCCTGCCGGGGCGGGGACGATGATGCGAGGCCGTCCAGGCGTTTTCTGTCATCCGGAATGAATCCATGATCGCGTGCTGCTGATCGACGATGACGAACAGCTGGGGCCTCCGCTGGCCATGTAGCTAAGCGTTTCGATCTGGTACTTGAGCAGGCGTTTGCGCCCTCAAAGGCTGGCGCGGCTTCAGGAGGGCCATTTCGATGCGGCGATTCTCGGACATCATGCTGCGAGGTGGACGGCTTGAGGTCTGCCAGATCCGGAAGGGCAGCCAGGTGCCGATCATCATGTTGACGGCGCGTGGAGAGCTGACCGATCGCGTGGTGGGCCTGAAATGGGGGCTGACGACTAGCCCAAGCCTTCGGCCCCGCGAGCTGGTGGCGCGGGTGCGACGGTGCTGCGGCGGTTCGTGCATCCGCTTTCAGCGGCGCAGACCCCGGTGGCGTGCAACTGAGAATGCTTCGGTGCTGCGTTTCGAGCTGGTGATCGATCCTGTCCAGCGCAGTGTGCTGCGTCACGACGAGAGTGGCGCTGACCGGTACCGAATATGAACTGCTGCTGATGCTGGCCCGCGAGCCGGGCCGCGTCTTCAACCGCGACGATATCCTGGGCCGGCTGCGAGGCCCTGAGGTGGATCTCTACAGTCGGGCCGTGGATATCGTTGTCAGCCGTCTGCGCCGCAAGCTGGAGCCATGGTAGCCATCAAGACGTTGCAGCAATGTCGGCTATACTCGCGCACTGCGGCGGCAGGAGGCATGATGCAGGCCGCCAGGCGTTGGCTTGCCAGGGCGCGCCATCACGAAAGCTTCCTTGCCGGTGTGCGCGGTCTTCCGGTACGCCTGGCGTTCTCGATCAAGCTGCGCATGGTGCTGGTGTTTCTGGTGTTGGCAGCGGCGCTGATGGTCGTGTTCATCGGCGCCATACGGCGGGTAGATGGCCACGCGCTGGCAGCTGGCCGCCCAGCCGCTGCTGGTCGATTGTGTCGACCGTCTGGCCGAGGAGATCACGGTTGATAAGCCATCCAGTGTTGAACGCGCCGTGCACTGGCACAGCGCCTGCCGGTGACGGTGCGCATCGAGGACCGGTCATCCGATGGGCGTCCCATCCGCAGGATCTCAACATGACTGGTGGCGTGAGGGTGATGGAACTTGGGAGGACTCTCACCGTCGGATGCGCTCATGCCCGGAGCGGACCGTCATGATGAGCGCGGGATGAGACATCGTGGTGCTCATGTGGGGGAAGGGCGTGGGTGGGGCGACAGGCGGGCTGGCAGCAGATCAGGCAGATCTCGAGCGCTCGACGCCCGGTGCACCGGCTCGTGTTCGGCATCGACCGCCATGCCATGTTGGCACGGCATGATGGCTCGGACCCGCTGGCGGGGACTGGCCGCGCTGCTGCTGCTGACGTTGCTGGCCTGGTGGTACGTGCGCCGCACGCTCGGGCCGCTGGATGCCATCAGCGCTGGCGCTCGCCGCTTCGGCCAGGGCACTTCGATGACCCCATTCCGGCTGTCTGGACCCGGCGGCACGGCGAACTGGGCGAGCTGGGCTACGACGCTCAACACCATGGGCGAGACATCCGGCAGATGCTGGATGCCAAAGCGCAGCCTGCTGCTGGCCATCAGCCACGAGATGCGCAGCCGCTGACCCGCGCGCGCCTGCACGCGAGCTGCTGCCCGAGGACGATCCGGGTGCGACCGCGCGGGAGGCCCTGCTGCGTGACTTGCAGGAGATGTCTGCCCTGGTGGAGGATCTGCTGGAAAGCGAGCGCCTGTCCGACCGTCATGCTGGGCGTTGCAGCAGGGAAAGTCTGGACCAGGCGTCGTGGCCGCAGCGTCATCGCCGAGGCTGCAGACGCGCACCCCTGGCGTAGAGGTTGTTCTTCAGGTGCCAACGGAGCTGCCGGCGCAGTATCTGGACGCCACCCGTCTGCGCCTGCTGCTGCGCAACCTGCTGGAAAATGCCGTGCGACATGGGGGTAGACGGACGTGATCCCGACAGGAAAGGGTGCGTTTGGAAGCGCCATGCCGGATGAAGGCGGGAACACGATGCCCATACGGCATGCCCGCCCCGGCCATACGGAGGCACCCGACACGGATGCCATTGCCGTGGTGCATATCGACAGGATTCCCACGGGCGGCTGTGTCATCGAGGTTCGGGACTGGGGGCCGGGTGCCCGAGAGCAGCTCCGAAGCTGGCCGAACCCTTCCATCGTCCCGATGCGGCGCGTTCCCGCCATGCCGGTGGTGTGGGGCCGGGACTCTATCTGTGCCGCCTGGTGGCTCCAGGCCCACGGTGGCCGGCTTTGCCCCTGGAGAATGCGCATCCCGGGTTGCGGGTACGCGCCTGGCTGCCTTCCGATATGAAGGCGCCGCAATGAAGGGCGGTGTACCGGGGGCTGCCGGGCGGGTTCCCGGCATGTACTGGAAAAGTCGTCCGACACAGTGAATGGGTGCGACGCCCGCGCAACGGCCCGAAAGGGCTTTAGGCGGCTTGCCATGCGGGTTTTTCGGCGGCATTCGGCTGGCCACATCAGGCCATGACTTTGTCAACTGCCCCGCGCCTGAAAGGCGCCCAGGAGCCGGCCACCGTCACCTTCAGTGATTTCGGCCTGCATCCCGACGCGCTCAAGGCCGTCACTGCCGCCAGCTACACAAGCCTACCCCATCCAGGCCAAGGTCATTCCGGTGGTCATGGCGGGCCATGACGTGATGGCCGCTGCCCAGACCGGTACCGGAAAGACGGCCGGCTTTGCGCTACCCATCATCAATGCGCTCATGCCGTCGGCCAGCCATAGCGCCTCGCCGGCGCGGCACCCGGTCCGCGCGCTCATCATCGCGCCCACGCGGGAGCTGGCCGACCAGATCACGACAACGTCAAGACCTACATCCAGTTCACGTTGCGCACGTTCGCTGCTGCCGTCTTCGGTGGCGTCGACATGCAGCCGCAGACCAATGTAGCTGCGCGCCGGCGTCGAGATCCTCATCGCCACGGACGGCTGCTGGATCACGTCCAGCAGAAGTCGGTGAACCTGTCGCAGGTGCAGCTGCTGGTGCTGGACGAGGCGGACCGGATGCTGGACATGGGCTTCCTGCCCGACATCCAGCGCATCATCAATCTGCTCAATCCGCGCCGGCAGAACTCATGTTCTCGGCCACCTTCTCGGACGAGATCCGCAAGCTGGCCAAGCGCTTCCTGAACGAGCCGAAGCTCATCGAGGTGGCGGCCCAACACGCTGGCCGAGAACGTCGAGCAGACGGTCTACCACGTGCCCTCCGAAGACCTCAAGCGTGACGCGGTGGGGCGCTCTATTCGTGAGCGCGGCATCGAACAGGTCATCGTCTCTCCAACACCAAGATCGGTGCCGGCCGTCTGGCCCGCCATCTGCAGAAGGAAGGCTTCCTGGCCGAGGCCATCCACGGCGACAAGTCCCAGCAGGAGCGCCTGAAGACGCTGGACGGCTTCAAGGCCGGCGAGATCAGGTGCTGGTGGCCACCGACGTGGCGGCCCGTGGCTGGACATTGCCGAGCTGCCGGCCGTCATGCTACGATCTGCCGCATTCGCCCGAGGACTAGCGTGCACACGCATCGGCCGCACCAGCCGTGCCGGCGCCTCGGCATGGCACGGTCGCTGATGGTCGACCATGACCAGAAAGGCGCTGGCCGAGATCGAGAAGCTCGCAGCGCAAGCTGGACGTGCAGGAACTGCAGCTGCCGGCTTCTGCACGCAGCCGGGGTGAGCGTCGCAGTCAGGATGACCGTCGCGGCCACCGTGAAGGTGGCGAGGAGACGGCACGCAGCGAGGATTCGCGTGGCATTGGCGCGCCGTCGCGTTCCGGTCGTGATCGTGGCAGCCGCCGCGAGGGCAACCTGCGCGGCCATGCGCCAAATGCGCCGAACGCGCTGCCCTGCTATCCTGCGCCGCAGCCCGTGGTCGACGATCCGCTCTTTCATGCGCCCTATGTGCCCAGCGGCGTGCCGCAGCGGCGGATGCCCCGAGCGGGGGCAGGCGTCGCTGCAGGCGGCGTCAGCACCGATACACCGGCCGTCATCCAGCGCACCCGCAGCGCCTCCGGTCGTCGGGGCTCTGCGCCTTCAGCGCCATCCGCCGTCCCGCGAACAAGCTGGCCGTGCTGCTGGGGGCAAGCCGGGGGCTGATATCGGCTTGCGGCGGTTGACGACGTTCTTCCGTTTCTGCTGGCTATTCCGTCTTGTGCCGCAACGCCAGGCATTATTAGGTAGGCCAGGCGGGTTTGCTTTCGTCATTTGATCTCTTTATAGTTGTCATCGCGACGACATTTCCAAAGAAGAGGGATCACGACGATCATCGGGACTCGCCATCGTCATCGCGTTCATTGTCTTCCAGCACGGCGAAGCTGAAGTGGCACCCGTTCCTGGTGCTGGTCCTGGCCGCGTTCCTCACGGCCTTCTTCTATGAGCATGCGCGCTGCCCAAGGTTGCCGACACGGTCGGTACCGGCTTCGGCAGCATCCTGGGCAGCATTGGCCCTAGTCATCGTGTTCGGCACCATCATCGGATTGGTGATGGAGCGCACCGGCGCAGCGGTGGTCATGGCGGAGTCGGTCATCAAGGTGCTGGAGAGCGCTTTCCCACGCTCACCATGTCCGTCATCGGGGACCATCGTCTCCATCCCGGTGTTCTGTGATTCCGGCTACGTCATTCTCAACTCGCTGAAGGAAAACGCGGCGAAACGCCTGAAGGTCTCCTCCATCGCCATGAGCGTGGCGCTGGCCACCGGGCTGTACGCCACGCACAACTCGTCGCCCCCACGCCCGGGACCCATGCGGCCGCGGGCAACCTGGGCCTGGCCGACAACCTGGGGCTGGTGATCGTCACGGGTCTGGTGGTGTCGGTACCCCGCCTGCCCGGCCGGCTGGCTGTGGGCCAATCGCTTCGTGCATGAGCTACCGCAGGGCGAGGGCGCTGCTGAGGCGAGCCAGCACGGCGGGCTCGGTGAACGCCGCAGACGAGGAGGCTTCATCACCGGCCGAGTGCCGTGGCCGCCACGCGCTATGCCGATGCGGACGACACCGACGGAGCTGCCGATCGGACCCGCTACGGCCAGATGCCGTCCCCCTGATGGCTTTCATGCCGATCGTGCTGCCCATCGCGCTGATCTGCATCGGCTCGGTGGCAGCTTTTTCCGTCGCGACCGCTGGGCTCGGGCCTGCTGTTCACGGTTGCCGCCTTCCTGGGCAAGCCGCCTGTGCGCTGCTGATCGGCTTCCTGTTCTCGCTACTGCTGATCCGGGGTGAAGACCGGTCCGAGCGCATCAGCGCGCTGATCACGCAGGGCCTGGTCGCTGGCGGCGCCCATCCTGCTGATCACCGCCGGGGGCGCCTTCGGGCCGTCATCAAGGAAACCCCGGTAGGCAGCTATCTGGGATCATACGCTGTCCAGCCTGGGGCTGGGTGTGTTCATGCCCTTCGTGGTGGCAGCGGCGCTCAAGACCGCGCAGGTTCCAGCACCGTGTCGCTGGTGACGACCTCCACTTTAGTGGCGCCCTTGATGGCCTCCATCGGTCTGGACAGCGAGATGGGACGCCTGCTGTGCGTGATGGCCATCGGCGCTGGGGGCGATGACGGTCTCCCACGCCAACGATTCCTACTTCTGGGTGGTCACCCAGTTCTCGCGCATGAGCGTGGCCCAGGCCCTGCGGGCTCAGACGGCGGCCACGGCCGTGCAAGGGATCGTGGCGATCCTGTTCATCTGGCTGCTGAGTCTGGTGGTGCTGTAAGTCATCAGGCTGGGCTGAAGCGCGCCCGCCACTGTTCGGTGGCGGCGTGCAGCCAGCGTTGCGGGTCCCGGCTGCCAGGCGGGCGCAGCCCGAGGGCCTGGGCGGCTGCATTCAGAATGACGGCGGGCTCAATGCGTCCCGAGTCGTCGATGCCGGGCGCGCTGTTCTGCTTCGAGAGCTTCTGACCGTTCTCACCCATCAGCAGCGGCAGGGTGCAGGTAGCGCGGGTGTGGCATGCCCAGCGCCCTGCTGAAGCTGCATCTGTCGGCCGGTGGAGCTCAGCAGGTCGGCGCCACGCACGATGTCGGTGATGCCTGCCTCGGCGTCATCCACCACCACGGCCAGCTGGTAAGCCCAGACGCCATCGGCACGGCGTAATACAAAATCACCGCAATCCTGTGCGGGGTGCTGTCGCGCCAGCCCAGCCAGCGATCCTCGAAGTCCACGTCTCCTTCGGCCGCCCGGAATCGCCAGGCTCGGGCCTGGCGTCCGGGAGGCAGACCATGGCGGCACGTACCCAGGTAGGGCGTCTCCTCGGGCATCCGGGCCAGACGAGCGTTGTCTGAATTCTGAATTATCTGTTGCCAGCGGGCCTGCCAGGCCTGAGGTGATCTCCCTGCGGGTGCAGCCGCAGCCATAGAGATGCCCCTGTTCCTTCAGCCAGTCGAAGGCCGCCTGGTAGCGGTCCACGCGCGCCGACTGGTACCAGGGTGGTGCGTCCCAGTGCAGCCCCAGGAACTGCAGCTGGTGGCGAATGCGGATATCCGAGCCCGGCTCCACCCGGGGCGGATCGATGTCCTCGATGCGCAGCAGCCAGGTGCCGTCGTGCGCGCGGGCATCCAGGTAACTGGCCAGGGCGGCCACCACCGAGCCGGCGTGCAGCGGCCCGCTGGGCGAGGGGGCGAAACGGCCCACGTAGGGGCAGGCGTGGCGCACGGTGTCACGTGCCTCGCGGCCGCCGTGTTGGCGGACGCCTGCGAAACAGACGGTGGGAAGGGGGTGAGGGGGACGGCATGGAGGCATTCTAAGTCTGCTTGGTGCAGCTCCTGCGTCGAGCGCGTGATCGTGGCCGCGGGTAGGTGGGAACCGCGTAGCCCGTCTGTGGGGGCAGGGCTCGATCATCCGGATGGCCTGGTCGCGCCGTGATGGAGTCCGCCCTCGTTCGTTTGCCGGATCGGCAGAGGCGGCGTGATCCGTCAGAGTTCAGCCCGTCGGAAATCCTGCGGGAACGAGGGCTGGACATGAAGCTGGGATACAGAGTCGTCGGTGTGGTGTCGCTGTCGCTGCTGGTGCCTGGGTAGGCGTTGGCGGGGAGGGATCCAGAGCTGGGGGCTGCGCAGGCTGGGACAGCCGTGGCGGGTGCTACGGGATCAGGCGTTTCGAGGGGCAGGTCAGGAAGTCCGACAGCGCGCCCAAGGCGCCGGCGGATGTCGTGCATCCAGCGGGAACGGTGAGGACAACGACAAGGCGCCTCCGCTGGAACTCCGAATCGGTATCCCTCGGTGCCCGCGCCGTTTCTGCCCTCATACGCTGAAATTCCCTATCGCATTGCTGATGACCAGCCCAGGCCCACCGCCGAGCAGAAGCTGAGCACCTGGGGCGCGGATGTCCGCAATCGCTGCAGCGCCACGCCGACCGAGGCGCCCTGCGCTGCCCTGGGGGTGGCCAGCATGCCCAGCAAGAAGAGCGTGCGGGTTGGAGTGGGCAACCCCGTCAACTCGCAGACGGGGCAGAAGGTGCAGATGGACCTGGATGCCGGGCCGCTGGACGGGCCGCTGGGACTGGAGATCCGCCGTCACTACAACTCGTCGCTGGCGGCCGTGGATGGCGCTGGGGCGTGCGTGGCATCTTTCCTATGACACGCGGCTGTTTGCAACCCGCAAGACGATCCAGATCGTTCAGGCCGACGGCATGCGGCGCATCTTCTGGCGCCCAGATGTGTCGGAGGGGGATCGTGCAGCCTGGAAGGTGGGGGCTTCCGCGGTCGGGCAGGGCCATGCCGACCATCAGGCCATGCAATGGTGGTGCAGCCGAGGACGGTACGGTCACACCGTTGCCCCAGGGCGGGTATCGGTGGCGCTGGCCGGACGGACGGGAGCTGGATTTCATCACGGAAGGCTGGCTGCTGGCCATCCGGCTGGACGCGCATGCTGCGCATCGAGCGTGCGCGGGTGGGCGGATCCTGTCGGCTGGTGGATCCGGATGGTCGCGTCATGCGCTTCCGATACGATCTGTCAGAACCACCTGATGGCCATCGATCACCCGCAGCGGACTTGGCGCTACAAGGTATCTGCCTACCGGTCAGTTGGCGGCGCGGGCTCCCTCCGGCAACCGGCGTTTCTATCGCTACGAGGATGCGGTTTCCCGTTTGCGCTGACGGCCATCGAGGTGGAGTCACCGGCCATGAAACGACGCGTGACGCTCAGCCGAGTGGCACTATGACGCACAGGGCGGGGTACGACAGTGCGAGGGCTGGCAGGGCGAGCGGATGCAGTTCGGCTACCGGTCGGCCGATTCGGCGGGCGTGCTGCAGACCGAGGTCGAGGACCGGCAGGGGCGCAAGCAGACCTATCGGTATCGAAACTTCAATGGCAGCTGGCAGACGCTGTCCGTACCGGCCAGCAGTGCGCGCATTGCCGTCTGGCCGACCGGGACTACCGCTATGATGAAGCCGGTCATATGGTGGGCATGCATCAGAGGGTGGATGCCATGCGCCAGTCTTTCCACCGAATTTCGTTTCCGAGACGGATGTGCACGGCCGCACACAGGCGGTCTACGTGCGCACATGGCGTGAGCGCAAGAAAGAGGTTTCCACCCAGAAAAAGGGACCGATCGCTTCCGCTTTGCCGAGACGGCGTGGCAGCTGCATCGCCGCTATGAATATGCCGACCTGAGCAACCGGCGTATCCCACGCTGGTCGAGCGGCCCAGCGTGTCGAGCCTGGCAGATGTACCAGGGTGCGCTTCACCCACACGACCATGGCAGGGGCGGTGCTGCCAGTCACTGACCGAATCCGGCTACAGCCTGGGGCAGCCGGTCAGCCGCACGACAACGGCGCATTATGACGACAAAGGGCTGCTGACCCATCGACGGTCCTGCCGCGGGTCGGAGGATACGGTGCAGGGTGCGTCGTGATGGCGATGATGCCCAAGGTAATTCGCGCTGGACGCTGGTGGATGCTCTGGGACGTAAGTATCAGCAGCACCGAGTGGCTGGGCAGGCAGCAGCATGGCCTGGCTGGAGGATGTCGGACGCTTTCATGCCGAGGCCGGGGCCCTGCGCCATGTGGCCGACAACGGCGTGCAGCAGACCATCCGGGCGGACGATTTCAATCGTGTGGTGCAGATCGTCTCGCCGGATGCGGGCACGGACACGATCCATTACGACGAGGCAGACCGCGTGGTGCGCGAGACCGATGCCACGGGCGCCGTCGTGAGCTTCGTGCGGGATGCCTGGGATCGTCCGCTGGTGAAGACCGTGACGTCCCCGGACGGCTTCCGCGACGAGACCCGCTACCGCTATGAGGGCCGCTGGCTGGTGGAGGTGCAGGGCGCAGCGTTACCGAGCACTATCGCCACGATGCGCAGGGACGCGTCGTCGAACGCCAGGTCGATCTCCATCCGGAAAAATGGCGTCGTGACGAAGACCTTCCGGTACTAGTACACCTATGCTGCCAACCAGTCGCAGCCGGATCAGGTGACGTTGCCGGATGGAAGCGTGGTGCGTCGTTCGCCAGGCAGAGGCGTGATGGAAAGTCAACCGCTGTGGAAGTGACACTGAAGGAGCATGCGAAGGCATCGGCACGGGCTGTTTCACCGTCGTGAGCTGGTGGGCAGCGCCGTTGATGGCAAGGTGTGGAGGACCACTGGCTGTTGGCAACGGTGTACAGCGGCGCTGTCGTGGAATGGGGAAGGACGTCTGACGATGTTCCGGGAAATTCGTCCAGGTGCTGCATCGTCTGATGAAATGCACTGTACTCGATGCGCTATGGCTATCGACGAGATGGCAAGGTGGCGCGCATCGATAGCGCAGACGCATGCGCAGCAGTTTGCCCGACGATCCGGCGGGCGGTCGATCATTGCGCAGCGTACCCGGCTGGATGCTGCGAACACGCGGCAACCTTCGGTGATGGCGCAGGGACAGAACGTCGGTTGAGTTTGAAAAAGGTGGTACGCCTGTTGCCGTGAGCCCGGCTGCTTCCGGTCAGTCGGAGGAGGCAGGTGCCTGGTGGTGAGCCTTGTCAATGATGCCAACGGCAACCGGCTGTTCAGTGGGCGGCATGATCCGCTAACGCCACGCGCCAACGCCAACGCCACGCCAGCGCCAGTGGTACGGACGATATCTTTGGCACACGTCAGCGGAGTTCGGTCTGCGTACCACAAGGGCAGCAACCGTCTGGCAGGCGTGGATTACGATGCCGCAGGCCGTCCCCTGCAATGGAATGGCTGGAAGCTGACCTGGCACCCGGGCGGCCAGATCCTGTCCATGGTGCATGCGGATGGTCGCAGCATCCGCCACTACTACAACCATCGGGGTGAGCGGTGGCTCGCCGACAGGGGCAGCAATGGGACTTTTACGACTACGTGGAAGGCCGTTTGCAGGCACAGGCGACGAGCGCCCATGAAGGCATGCGCCTGTGGTGGCATGAGGGCGAGATTCCGGTGGCTGTCATGGAGCGCGCGCCGGGACAGAAAGGCTGGCTCTTCGACAAGGCCGGTACGCTAAGCATCGACTGGCTGCATGTGATCATCGCGGCCTGCCAATGATGCGATCCGACGCGGAAGGGCGCATTGTCTGGCAGCAGCAGTACGGGCCTTTCGGCGAGCCTGAGGCATCAGATGGACCGGTGGCATTCCGGGAAGATTCTGCACGGCTGTTTGATGTTGACCCCATGCTGCGCTTCCCCGGTCAGTGGGCCGATGCGGCAACCGGTCTCTACTCACAACATGCGCCGGGACTATGACCCCACGCTGGGGCGCTATGTATCACCAGACCCGCTGGGGCTGCGTGCGGGAGCCCAACCCGTACCTGTACGTGGATGCCGATCCGATGCGCAACGTCGACCCGACGGGCCTGATGCTGTATGCCTTTGACGGACGTGTACAACGCGCCGGACAAAGCCGAGCGAACATCGCTTTACCAGGCCTATGACGCGAAGGCCAACGGGCCGGGAGGCGATGTACTGCGGACGTACCTGGAGGGGGTGGGTGTCGAATTTGGGCCACATGCGGCGTACAACAGGACAAACGGGCCTGTTAACCGGGAGTGGGCCGAACCCATTACCGCAGACACAGTGGAAGGACAGACGTCAACTACCAGGTCGGCCGTTTCATGAAGGCGGTCGAACAACTGAAGGAAGGAGAGACACTGAATATCGACGTGGTCCGGTTTTCTCACGAGGGGGAGCTGTTCAGGCCCTGGGTTTGGGCGAATCATTGCCAGGAAGCTGGAGTCGGGAAATCGATGCGGCCAAGGCTGGCCAGGTGAAGCTGCGCTTCATGGGGCTGATGGACCCGGTCTTCACCAACATGTGTGACAGGGTGGAGAACTGGGGAGACGGCTGCAAACCCATGGAAGTGAGCGAAAGTGGAGCATGTCGTGAACATCATCGCTGCACATGATGTGCGAGGAGAACTGTTCGATGGAGCTCATTGCGTGACAGGTAAATACAGTTCCTATGAGGGTACAAAGATAGGGGCAGGAAATTGCTGAGAATGATTCCAGTTTTAATATTGTTGGAATCCGTGAGGAGTTCATGATGGCAGGTGCCCATTCAGACATTGGAGGAGGCCATCCGCGCCTGGGACGAGTGAGCGGATGGTGATCTTTCAGATATCGCTCTGGGTTCTCTGCGAAAGGGCTGAACGAGCCGGGGTCAAATTGGGTGATTTGCCCGATGGCCTGAAGAGGTTGACATGCCGGTTGTCCATGGAGATGGGACGCACAGAAGGAAGAAGTGGTCGAGAAATTCTTCAGGATGGAGAACTTGTTAGTGACTATAAGACGGAAATATATGGGGTTCGTCCATTTGATAGAGGGATTGCCTCCATCCTTGGGTTGAGTGGGAACCCGGAGCTTGAAGAGACTGGGTTGAGAAGACGGCAACCCTTGAGGATTACAAGCGCATGAGGGAACAAGGTAGGGTTCCTGAATCGGCTATGTCAGAGGGTGCTCTGCGTCAGGTATATCAACGTGGCTGTCTATTGCGAATACCTGAAGAGAACTCAGATCCTTCTGGACAGCAAGTACAGCAGCTATTGTCGTCATGCCTTAGTGAACGGATGTTCTGATCTCAGTCTCAGGGGCCGGGTTGGAGGATGGAAATGCGAGAATCAGATAAGTGTCTGAAGGCCGATGTTGGGCGTGATGAAAAGTGTTGCGCAGGATCCGAGTCGAGGGCAACGGTGAGCAGAGAGGCGGTATGGCCGATGGAAATGGATCTGCGTCCATCGGCGTGGTTCTTCGTCATGGCGATGATCTCTCGTGAGGGGCCCATGGGGGCGCTGTTCACACTGTTGCTCTATCTTTGTCCAGGAGGCGTGGTGCCCTGTGTCCTGCTTCTGGTCGCAGCAGAGATCCATGGGAGACGACGCCGGGCGAGAGATGGGCTTCGGCGGCGCGAAGGGGGCGCCAGCCTCCGCGAGGAAGGCGAGATGTTGGCAGGAAGAGCGCATTCATCATCTGGCTGACCAACGCTCGGACAAGGAGAAGGTTTCTCGTGATGTGGAGGGGCTGTTGTTCTGGGGGTGGTTGCTGTTCCTGATGATGGCTGTCTTTTCCTGTTCGATAGCGAGATCGCTGCCAGCGAACGGCTTTTGGTGCTGAACTTCAGGTGATCGTTCTACCTGGGATGGTGGGCGCTCAGAGAGCCGCCGAGGGGGCCAAGAGGCCATGAGGCTTGGCATTGTTTTTCCTGGTCTTGTTGGCCCTGTGGTGCTGCCAACGCAATGACGAGCACGTCGATTGATGTGGGTGTTTCATGAGAAAGTGGCTTGCGTTCTCGATCGTTGGCATCTGCTGCTCTCAATCCTTCAGAGCTGGCTATGGCTTCCTCGATTCCCCTGTTGATGTTGCTGTTTTTCTGATCTTCGACGGGAAAAGGGCATGTCGTGGTGGGCTGCTGGTGCTACGAGCTCTGCTGGTGGTTCAGGATGTGAGGGCACGAAGGCAAGGGTGTTGGCCGGGAAGCAGCTGGTGGAAGTCATCCGGCAAAGGACGGCTGCCATGGAAGCCGGATTGCACTTCTGGAAGGAAGGGCTCCGGACGTCAAGGCGGGAGGGGCGAGGGCGATGATCTGGCCGTCCATGCCGCAGGAGCTGGCGCGGGCCAAAGGTGGTGCGATGGCCGGTGGCAGTGAGCAGCAGGGACTGAATCATCCCCGGAAAGGCAGGGTCTGACTCAGGCCAGGGGAGATGAGGTGCTGCGCCCAGGGATGTGGGGGACGCGTGAAGGCGGAGGATGTGGCGGGTGATGAGGGCCGGATGGCGCGTCCTGTTTCTGGATCTGGCGAAGATGGTTGTCTTCGTGTCCTTTCTTTGCGCTTCTGTGGGCTGGCAGTGCCCATCTGTTTGCCGTATGGCGAGCAAAGCTGGGTCGGCTCGAGGTCTCATTCGAGAAGTGCGAGATGCACCGATGAATGATGCGGGCATGCCATGGGTCATGCCGCTCCTGCTGGGCTGATCGGGCGGAAGGGCTTGATGGGTCAGCCCCCAGGTGAGCAGCGTCTCCTTGCTGCCCCTGGGGATCATGAGTCTTGTCGAAAAGGGGCCCGATCCATACTGCTTGACCTTGGACCTGGACCTTGACCTGGACCTTGGACCTTGGACCTTTGGGTCCTTGGGCTTTTATGGCGTGACCAGCGCAAAGACGAAGATGCCGATCATCAGGAAGGTGAGGGCGATCTTGATGAGCATGCCGATGACCATGCCCAGCCAGGTGGCGATGCCGACGTTGCGGGCGCGGATGAGGTCGCGGTCGTAGAGGTACTGGCCGATGGCGGCGCCCAATAGCGGCATGACAGCAGGTCCCAGAGGCGCTGAAGACGCCGGCGATGGTGCCGATGAAGGAGCCGACGATGGCTACGGCTGGCGCCGACCTTCTGGCGCCCAGGATGCCCGCGCGATGTGAGTCCAGCACGCAGGCCACGATGGTGATGGCCAGGCAGATGCGACGGTCGGGCCGCTGACGACGGAGAGTCGTCGATCGGGCGGTGAGCGGGATGCCCAGGAGACGACGAAGACGCCGGGCAGCGCGGGCAGCACGGTGCCGGCGACGCCGATGAGGATCAGCGTGATGCCGATCAGCCAGAGGTGACGGTGAGGGTGGTGGCAGCCATGGCGTGGTGAAGACTGGGGAAAGGCTGGGGATCGTGCAGGAGGGTAACGCGCGGGGCCGGACGAGTGTGCCGGTGCGTCAGGACATGAGCGATGGCGCCCGCGGGCAAGCGGGCGGGCGGTCGGTCAGCTTCTGGCTGGGGGCTGGAGGAGATTCGTGCTTGGGTGCGGATGGACGGTGCAGGTGTCAGCTGTTCCCAGGTGCCGGGGGCCAGATCGGTGGTGAGGAGACGCGGCGATCAAAGACGAAGAGTTCGCCGTCCCAGTGCTTCCACCGGTGTGTTCGAAGTAGTCCAGCACGCCGCCATCAAGCTGGACGACATGATCATGGCCGTTGGCGGCCATCCAGAAGGGCTGCCTTTTCGCAGCGGATGCCGCCGGTAGCAGTAGGTGACGATGCGCTTGCCGGCCAGTTGAGGGCGGTGGGCCTCAGGGCGGCGGGCAGTTCGGTGAACCTGGCGATGTGCGGGTTGATGGCGCCGTGGAAGTGGCCGACCTGGACTTCGAAGTCGTTACGGGTGTCGATGATGGCGATGTCGCGGCCGTCGTCGTCGTGGCCTTCGTCGATCAGCGGGCCGGGGTCTCGGGCGAGACGGTGGCGGCGCGGCCGTCGGCAGGACGGATGCCGGGCTGGCGGAAGGTGATGGTCTGCGCTTGATCTTCACCAGGAAGCGAGTTGAAGCTCTGTTCGTCCGAGGCTTTCCTTGATGTGCATGTTGGCCAGCGAAACAGGGCTGCGCAGCTCTGTCAGCAAAGCGCGGGCGTTGTCTGTCGCCCGCTCAGCATGATGTTGACGCCTTCTGTGAGCGGGATGGTGCTAATGCATGTCCAGGCGGCGACCTTCGGCCAGCAGGTGGGCGCGCAGCCCAGCGGGCGGAGGTCGGTCGGCAAACTGGTAGGCGGCCAGGTTCAGGTAGGTGTTCGGCATGATGGAAGGATTCTGCCGGTCCGCGCCCGGGGCGGGTGGCGGGCAGGCAGGCCGCAAGGGCCTGGGCCCGTCGGAGACAGGAGCAGCGCCGGGCGGGAGGCGCTGCATCGCTGGGGCAAGGCGGGATCGCTGGCCGGGCCCGATGGACATACCGCCATGGCCCTTGGGCACGTACAATCGGCGGATAGAGCCAGCCGTCTCCTCCCGCTTCCGCTTTCGCCCGACGCTTCCGCTGCCCCGGCGTCGGTGGCCGCAGATATCGCCATGTCCGATGCCGTGCCGGTGGCTGAAGGTGCCGAGGGCCGGGTTTTGTCATCTGCGGATGCGCTCCGAGTACTCGGTGGTGGATTCCATCTGTGGCTGGACGAGGGCCGTGCGCGGCCGTGGCCGACGGGCAGATGGCGCTGGCGCTGTCGGATGCGTCAACCTGTTCGGCTGGGTGAAGTTCTACAAGCAGGCTTCGGGCAGAGGCTGCAGCCCATGCGCGGCCGATGTCTGGATCACCATGCCGAGAACCGTGATCGGCCGCATACCGGCTGCTGATCGCGGCCAACAATGCCGGCTACCGGCAGTGTGCGAGCTGCTTTCCAAGGCCTGGCTGGAGAACGAGCATAGGGGTCATGCGCGAGCTGCTGCCCGAATGGCTGACGGCAGAGACGACCGGCGGGCTGATCGCGCTGTCGGGGGCCGGTGGCGGCGAGGTGGGCCAGTTCCTGCTGGCGAGGCAACCATGCGGGCGGTCGAGTGGCGCAGCACTGGGCCGCGGCGTTCCCGGACGCCTTCTATCTGGAGGTGCAGCGCGACGGCACGCCCGAGCCGAGAGCTGCACGCGAGCCACGGCGCGGCTGGCGGTGGAGCTGGACCTGCCGCTGTGGCCACGCACCATCCAGTTCCTGCGCGAGGAGGATTTCCAGGCGCATGAGGCGCGGTGTGCATTGCCGAAGGCGAGGTGCTGGCGATCGAAGCGGGTGCGGCGCTTCCAGCCGACGCAGTATTTCGCACGCGTGCGGAGATGATGGCGCTGTTCGCTGACCTGCCGGCGGCGCTGGCCAACTCGGTCGAGATCGCGCGGCGCTGTGCGGTGACGCTGCGGCTGGGCAACCCGCAGCTGCCCATCTACCCGACGCCGGAAAGGTGTCGATCGAGTATCTGGCTTCACCAGGCCGAGGACGGGCTGGCAAAGCGGCTGAGAGGCTCTATCCCGGATCCCGAGGTGCGGGCGCAGAAGACGCCCGAGTACGAGGCGCGGCTCAAGCGCGAGGTGCGAGACCATCATCGAGATGGTTCGGGCTACTTCCTCATCGTGGCGGGACTTCATCGTCTGGGCCAAGCAGAATGTGCGGTGCCAGGGGCAGGGTTCAGGTGCGGGTTCGCTGGTGGCGTTCTCGCTGGGCATCACCGACCTGGATCCGCTGCCGTACGCCCTGCTGTTCGAGCGCTGTCTGAACCCGGAACGGGTGTCGATGCCCGACTTCGACATCGACTTCTGCCAGGACAACCGGGGCAGGGTGATCAGTACAGTGCGCCGCAAGTACGGCTGACGCAGTGTCGCAGATCGCGACCTTCGGCACGATGGCCAGCAAGGCGGTGATCCGCGATGCGCCGGGTGCTGGACATGCCCTACAACTTCTGCGACCAGCTCTCAAGCTGATCCCGATCGAGCAGGCCAAGCCGCTGTCGCTGGACAAGGCGCTCGGCTCGAGCCGCAGCTGGCCGAGCGGCTGGCCAACGAGGAGGAGGTGGCGGAGCTGCTTTCGCGCTGGCGCGACCGCTGGAGGACATGACCCCGCAACATCGGCATGCACGCCGGTGGCGTGCTGATTGCGCCGGGCTAGCTCACGGACTTGCCCGCTCTACCGGGCGCTGGGCACCATTCGGTGAGTGGCCAGTACGACAAGGATGACGTGGAGGCGGTGGGGCCTGGTGAGTTCGACTTCCTGGGCCTGCGAAAACCTCACCATCATCGACCTGGCGGTGCGCTACGTCGAGCAGCGAGCGGCGCGCGAGGGCAGGAGCCGGTGGTCTGGACAACCTGGGCTTCGACGACCAGGCGGCCTATCGATTCCGCGTGACGGCAACACGGTCGCCATCTTCCAGGTGGAAAGTGACGGGATGAAGAAGCTGCTGAGAAAAGCTTCAGCCCGACCGTTTCGAGGACATCATCGCCGTGTTGGCGCTGTACCGGCCGGGGCCGCTGGGCTCGGGCATGGTGGACGACTTCATCCTGCGAAAGCGCGGCGAGCAGGCCATCGACTACCCATCCGGACCTGAGGACTGCTGGGCCCACCTACGGGGTCATCGTCACCAGGAGCAGGTGACGGATCTGCAGATCATCGCCGGCTACACGCTGGGCGGTGCCGACCTGCGCCAGGCGATGGGCAAGAAGAAGGCGAAATGGCCAAGCAGCGCAAGACCTCGCTGAAGGCGCTGCGACAAGGGCCAGGATCCGGATCTGGCCAGCCAGCTCTCGACCCTGATGGAGTATTTGCTGAGTACGGCTTAACAAATCCGCACGGCGGCCGCGGTGGTCACCTACCAGACGGCATGGCTGAAGGCGCGTGTCCGCCGGTTGAGTGCGCGGCGCTGTCGTCGGACATGGGACGACACGGAAGGTGCAGATCTTCGTGCGCGATGCGCGAGGCCAACCAGGTGGAGGTGCAGCCGCCCGACATCAACGCATCGGCCTATCGCTTCGAGCCGGCGGCCCGCGCCATCCGCTACAGGCTGGGCGGTGCGAAGGGGTCGGGCAGTCGGCCATCGAACGTGGTGGCGGCGAGGCAGGCGACCCGTTCATTGATCTCTTCGATTTCTGCGAGCGGATCGACCGCAGCTGATCAACTGACGCACCCATCGAGGCGCTGGTGCGCGCGGGCGCTGCGACCGGCTGGATCCGGACCGGGCGCGGCTGCTGGGCCAATGCCGCAGGCGATGGGCGGCCGAGCAGAAGGCGCGTGAGCAGGCAGCCGGCCAGGGGCGGGCTGTTCGACGACGCCTTCTCCGAGGGCGCCGTGAGCAGCGCAGATGGCTGCCGGCCGACGCTGGGACGACCGCCAGCGGCTGCTGGAAGAGGACGCACTGGGCTGATGTTCCTGATGGGCACCTGTTCCGTGCCCTGCCGGGACGGGTGCGCCGCTTCGTGAAGCTACGCATCGGCGATCTGGAAAAGATCGTCGGCAAGCATTCCGGGTTCCACCCGCACGGTGGCGGGTATTGTCTCGGGCCTGTCCACGGCCGCGACGCGGCGCGGCAAGATGGTGCGCGTCATGCTGGATGACGGGTCGGGTACCGAGAGATCGCGGTCTTTCCCGAGGCGTGGGACCGTGCAAGCACCTGCTGAAGGAAGACGAGCTGGTGGTGGTGCAGGAACAAGCTTCCAAGGACGACTACAGCGGCGCACCGGCTGTCGGTGGAGCGCATCCTGACCTGGGCACGGCGCGCGGCGAGAATGCCGGGCGCTAGCTGACCATCGCCGGCAAGCCCGATGCGGCGCGGCTCAGGGGCTGTTGATGCCACATCGGGTGGATGGGAAGCCAGGGCGAGGTTGTCACGGAAATTCATTATTACGGATGACAGTGCGACCGTCGTTCTGCGGCTGGGACACCAATGGGCAGTGCGGCCCGATGACGCCTTGCTGGCTGGCCTGAGGGCTGCTGACCGAGGCTCGGGTCGAGATGCGCTATCGATGAGCGGAGCTGATTTGTCGAAGGACAAGGAAAAGGCAGACCGGACGGACGGGGCCACCGTCAAGGCATCCGGCCGGACAAGGCGGGCAGCAGGCGGCGGCCAAACCGGCAGAGAAGTCACCATCGGCAGCCCTCCAGCGAGCGGGTGCTGCTGGCGCAGCTGTTCCGTTATTGCGGCCGACTGGCGGGTGTTCGCGCTGGGGGTGGTGGCGATGATGCGACCGGCTCGACCGAGACGGCGCTGCCCGCCATCATGCAGCACCTGCTGGACGATGGTTTCGGCGGTAAGGGCAATCCGCAGCTGATGTGGACGGCGCCGCTGATGATCATCGGGCTCTTCGTGGGGCGTGGCTATGTCCACGTTCACCATGAACCATGCGATGAACGAGGTGTCGAACTCGGTGCTGTACGACCTAGCGCAAGCAGATGTTCGACCGTCTGGTGCAGATGCCGAGTGACTATTTCTCGACCCATTCGGCCGGCACCATCATCGCGCGGCTGGTCAACGACTGCAGAACGTCCGCAGTCGCTGGCCTCGGTGCTGGGTGATCGCGGTGCGCGACACCTGCGTGATCCTGGGATCTGCTGGGCTGTGCTGTACCTGAACTGGCGGCTCACGATGATCGCCTTCGTGCTGATCCCGATGGTGGCGCTGGCAGTTGGCGCGTTTTCAGCCGTATGCGGCGGCTGTCGGGCGAGCAGCTGCGCTGCACGGGTGAGCTCACCAGTGTGGTGGGCGAGGCCATCCAGCTACCCGGTCATCAAGGTCTATGCGGGGCAGGGAGCACGAGCGCAGCCGTTTCGCGGCCAGCCGGCGGTGCGGGGCTTTGCGACGGATGACGGTGGCTTCGTCGCTGCTGGTGCCCATCACGCAGGTGATGGCGGCGGTGGCGAAATCGCTGGTGATCGCGCTGGCGCTCTACCAGTCGCGGCAGGACCGCGCACCAGTGCGGGCGCTTCGTGTCGTTCCTGACCGCCATGCTGATGATCACAGAACCCGCTCAAGCACCTGGCCGGCGTGAATGGCCAGTTGCAGCGCCTGCTCGCGGCAGATGCGGTGTTCCATTTTCATCGATGAGCCCATCGAGAACGACCACGGCACCCGGAGATCGAGGCGGGCCAGGGTGCGCTAGCTTCGGGGCGTGCGCTTCGGCTGCGAGCAGCACCAGCCTGGCGCTCCAAGGGGATCGATCTGGAGATCAAGGCGGGCGAGACGGTGGCGCTGGTGGGGAGCTGGGCGGTGGCAAGACCGCTGACGCCTCCTCCCGCGCTTCTACTCGGTGACGGACGGACGCATCCTGCTCGACGACATTCCCCATCGAGTCGCTGAAGCTGGAGAGCCTGCGCCGTCAGATTGCCTGGGTGAGCCAGCAGGTGATGCTCTTCAACGACACCATTGCCAACAACGTGGCCTATGGCAGTCGGCGGGGCGCCAGTGAGGCCGATGTGCGGGCGGCGCTGGTGGCCTATCTCACCGAATTCGTCGAATCGCTGCCCAATGGCATCAACACGATGATCGGCGACAACGGCATCAGCTCTCGGGCGGCCAGCGGCAGCGGCTGTCGATTGCCCGGGCGCTCCTGAAGAACGCACCGATCCTGGTGCTGGACGAGGCCACGTCGGCGCTGGACAACGAGTCCGAGCGCTTCGTGCAGGCGGCGCTGGACAAGCTGATGCATGGCCAGACCACTGACCGCTCGCACCGGCTCTCCACCGATCGAAGGCCGACCGCATCCTGGTGCTGGATGACGGCCGCATTGTCGAGTCCGCGCACGCACGCCGAGTCGAACTGGGCGGGCTGTAGCGCCCTGCATGCCGGGGGAACGCGCGTAATGGACCATCACCTGCAGGGCACGGCACGCCGTGAGCCGACAACGGTCTCGCTGGATCATCTCCACCTACAACCGGCCGCGTGCATGGACCGGGTAGCTGGCCAGCGTCGCGCGCGCAGCGAAAATGCCACTGCGGGTCCTGGTGGCCGATGACGGTTCGGGACCGGAGACGTCCAGGTGGTGACGGCTGGCGCGAGCACCTGGGTGAACGGCTGCTGCATTGCTGGCAGCCCGACGAGGAGTTTTCGGCTCAGTGCGGCGCGAAACCGTGCCATTCGTGAAGCCGGGAGATCTGCTGGTCTTTGTCGATGGGGACTGCCTGCTGCGGCGGACTCGTTGCGGCCCATCAGCGCTTGGCCGAGCCGGATTTGCACGGCCGGCAACCGGGTACTGCTGAGTGAGCGCCTGACGCGCAGGTCGAGGGCGGGCGACCGCAATCCGCTGGACTGGAATCCGTGGCAGTGGCTGCAGGCCTGGCGACGGGGCGACATCAACAACATGCTCACCGCTGCGCCTGCCCGGGCGGTGGTGGCGCCATCCGAAGGGCGGCCCTGGCGGCTCTTCAAGGGCTGCAACATGGCGCTCTGGCGTGACATCATCCGCATGAATGGCTTTGAGGAAAAAGATTGCCGTGAGGCTTTCGAGGACACGGACTCTGGTCCTGCGCTGGTTCAACCTGGGCGGGCGACTGAAGAACGGGCGTTCGCCACGACCGTGCTGCATCTGTGGCACCGGGAGGCGGCGCGGGACTGCCGAGAGAAAACGAGCGGCGCGCCCGCCTGGCGGGCAGCCAGGGGGCGACCGTGGCCGAACGGGGGCTGGCGCAGCTGACGACGATCGCCCTGCGCCGCCGGAGGATCTGATACATGCTTCTGGTGAATGTCGCGCATGGCGCTGGCACTCTACCTGCTGGCTGTGCGCGAGGGTCGGACGCCGCTGGTGGCGCTGACCTGCTGGCCATCATCGGTGGCCAGTGGCTGACGCCGCCGCTGGGCCGTCGCCTGCGCGAGGGCTGGGCCACGGCCGCTGGTGCGGGCTATGCGACGCTGTTTGCCGTGCAGATCGAGATGGGCTGGTTGCGTGGCGTGACTGGGACCAGGTGCTGATCTGCGCGCTGGGACTGGGCGTGCTGCTGTCAACCTGCCGGCCGGGGGCCAACCGTGCATCGCTAGCTGCTGCCGGCCGCTGCGCTGGGAGGCCGTGGGGGCGCTGGGGCTGGCCAGCTGGCAGTACTTCCAGCTGGGTATCCCCCGGCGCACGGGCCCTGCCGGCGTGGTGAGCGGCGCGCGCTGAAGTATCGGGGATCTTTCCGCGGTGCTGGCGCTGCTTTTCGCTGCAGCGGTGCAGCTGCGGGCGCAGGTCCGGCGGCGCGTGCTGCGGCGCGGGCTGCATGGCCGGTCTGCTGGTGGCGCTGACCCAGGCGCCGTGGTGCGCTGGCTGGGCGTGGCGCTGGCCCTGGCCGTCACGTGCTGGGAGCTGCTGTGGTGGCTGCGCCGTCGGGCGCAGTCGTTGTCGACGCGAGGTCCGGAAAGGAATGGCCGCGAGGGCGTCGACCCTGGTGGCGCTGGCGCCAGGCGGTGCTGGCTGCGGCGTTGCTGTTAGTGCTGGCTGGCGCCACGGACTACATGGGCGCACGTTTTGCCGACATCGGTCCGCAGTATGAGCGCTTCCAGGCCGGTGACAACAACAGCGAGGTGGGGCGGCGCCTGGCGCTGTGGGGCATTGCGCTGCGGGCAGCCCTGATAGCGCCGTTCACCGGCGGGCTTTGACGGGTTTGGTGCCGGGACGCAGCGCCAGCGCGACACGGGCGAGCTGGCGCGCGATGCGCTGGTGCTCTGCCAGGGGACCGCACAGCGAATATCTGGCCGGCCTGTCGGCAGCCGGCATCCCGGGGCTCACCGTCATCGTGCTGTTCTTCTGGGCACCGCTGGTGGTGGGGTGCGCTTTTCCCTGCGTGGCCAGCAGACCGAGACGGCCTGACGCTGGTGCTTTTCACCGCCAGCTATGCCGCCTTCACGATGACGTTCCTCTGGACCGGCGGATTCGCTGCTGGCCTACGTGCTGCTGGCCAGCTGGCTGATGTCAGCCAGTGGCCCGGAGCCGCGGCGGCAGGGCCTGCCGGCATGGGCAGACCGAAGGGCGGTGCGGGAATGTGCGCCGAATGTGGTCAGCGGATGTCGCCGGAGTGCAGTGCAGAGTCGCCCAACATCGTTCGCCCGGATGGGGGTGAACGGGTTTCACGCCTCGATGCAGCAGGGTGACGTATCTGGCTCCTCGGCATCCGCTGGGTGTCAGGTATCTGCGGCGGCGTCTTCGGCCGCTGCGTCAGCGGACTGTGACGACAGCCGACGGCCTGTCGGTTCCTGCCTGTCGGTGGCCATCATTGCCTGCAACGAGGCGCATCGCATCGCGGTGCCTGCAGAGCGTGTCCGCCGATCAGATCGTGGTGCTGGATTCGGGCAGGTACCGACGACACGGTAGCCATTGTCGCGGTCTGGGCGCTGACGTGGATGACGCCCGACTGGCCGGGTTTGGCCCGCAAAGAACCGGGCACTGGCACGCTGCCGGTACCGCTGGGTCCTGTCCATTGATGCCGACGAGCAGGTTTTCGGATGCGCTGGCTGCCGGATCCTGCGGGTGCTGCGCGGGGCACCTGCCGAGGCGACGGTGGCCGGCTACTGGCTGCGGCGCAGCAGCCGCTACTGCGGCCGGGTGATCCCGCCACGGTCTGGGGGCAATGACCGGTGTTGCGGTCTTCGGGCGGCAGCGCTCGTTTCACCGATGCACGGGTGCACGAGAGCCTGGTCGCGACGGCGAGACCCGTGCTGGAGGGCATCCTGGTGCGCAGCGTGGACTCTCGAAGACGCGCGAAGGCGCGCCGCTATCGCCTTCCTGGGGGCCGAGGGCTGCGCGCACGCGGCCGTGGCGGTTCCCTGCGGGCGGCGTGCATGCGGCTGGTCGTTTGTGCGTGGCTATCTGCTGCGGGCCGGGTTCCTGACGGGCGCTTTGGTTGACGCTGGCCCCGGCTCAATGCAGCCGGCACGTTCTGGAAATACCATGGGCGGCTCTTCCCGAGGCGAAGTGGGAGCAGCTGCGAGCGTCGCTGGTCTCCGGTGAGCCCAATTCGCGAAGCACGGTCTTCCGCAACCTGCTGCGCTCACCTTCGGTGACAACACCGACAATCATCAGCAGGCCGTCTTCGCTGCGCTCAGTTTCATGCGGGATCCGCACATCAGGCGGGTGCTGGTGTGACCGACCGCCCGGATTTCTATCGGTGGCTCTACGGTAGCGGAACGGAACACTGTCCACCGAGGATGGGGACGAGGACGCTTCGGGAAGCGCGGCATGGCAGCTACCGTCGAATTCTTCCTCCATCAGCTGAGACCCCGACCTCGTGGCAGGGACCGCGCAGTTCTTCTGGCGGATCAAGATCCAGGCCAGGCCAGCCCGTGCGCCTGTATCCAGCCAGCATCTGCTGTACGTGGATTCCGACACCTTCCTGGCGGGCTCATTGGCGGACAGGCGCGGCAGCTGGACGCGAGGGCTGCCTACATGCACTGCTTCGAGAATCGCTTGGGCGACCGCACGCGGACGTGACCCGCACGCCGGGCGCTGGTGGGCAGGACGCTGGCCGGCATCACGCTGACCGCCGGCAGAGATGTGGAATGCGGCGTGATCGGCTTGCCGGCCAGCACGGCGGCCGAGCGGGTGGCGCAGGCCTTGCAGCTGTGCGACACCATGTGTGCCACCGATTGCCCCCGCCGGCTCATCGAGCAGTTTGCCTTCTCGCTGGCGCTGCAGCAGGGGCACGCTGCACTGCCAGGATGTCATCGGCCACTACTGGGGCAACAAGGCCTGGAACCGGCTGATTGCCGCTTTCTCTGGCAGGGCCCGGCTCAAGACGAGACCGTGGCCAAGTGGCAGTGGGGTAGGAGGTGGACTGGCGGGCGCTGCCCCTGGAACACCGGCGACAACGCTGGGTGCTGCGCCTCAAGGCAGGATCGACGGCTGCTGCCTCCCGAAGCTGCGCCGCTCCGCCAGGGATGGTGTCGTAAGTCTTCCTGCGCTAAAGCAGGCTCCACGTGCAGGGTGATGGGCTTTGCCGACGTTCTCGCCCAGAATGGCCAGTGCGGGCTTTCTCGTCCAGCAGCAGGTCGATGACCCGCTGCGAGGCCAGATGCGGAATTCTTCGGATCGAACTGCCGCGCTTCGCGGGCAACTCGCGCATGATCTCGTAGCAGACCGTGCGGGCCGTCTTGATGGTGCCCGCACGCGGCAGGCCGTGCAGGGCTCGCACAGCATCCTTTCCAGCGAATCGCGGGTGCGCTTGCGTCATCTACCAGCCCCAGCGAGCTGAAGCCGTTGACGGTGGTCTTGGTGCGGTCCTGCTGCAGCGCGCTGCGCAGGACCGAAGCACGGTCTCGCGGTGTTCGGCGCTGTGCATGTCGATGAATGGACAATGATGATGCTGCCCAGATTGCGCAGCTGCAGCGGCGCGCCAGCGTCCGCGTGGCCTCAGGTTGGTGCGGAACACCGTGTCGTCAAGTTGCGACCGCTGATGTAGCCGCCCGTGTTCACGTCGATGGTGGTCAGCGCCTCGGTCTGACTCGAGATCAGGTACCCACCGGACTTCAGCGGCACCCGGCGAGCCGGGGCGCGCTCGACTTCGTCATCCTGGACATTTTGGGTCAAGAGCGACGCTGCCCTCGTGCAGGCGCAGCTTCTTCCAGATTGGGCATATGGGTCTGGCAGAGGTGGGCGCATCGTGGCCAGCGTTTCGGATCGTCACGATGATCGACTGCGATGCCCGCCCACGCCATGTCACGCAGCACCCGCGCGACGGTGGCAACTCGTGGTAGAGCTGTGCCGGGCTGGCGGCTGCCGGCCCGGCTTGCCGCTGGCGTTGGCCTGGGCGCTTCCAGGATCTGCGCCCAGCGCCGCGCGGTACTGGATGTCGGCCATCAGCACTCGTCCTCGGGCCCCTTCGGCCACCGTGCGGGCGGTGAAAACCGCCGCCGCCGAAGTCTTCCCGTCAGTGCCCCTCGGCTGCCAGCACCTTCACGCGCTCCAGCAGACGGCTGCGCTCGGTCTCGTCGGTGATGCGCTGTGCGATGCTCGAGTCATGCGGCAGATAGACCAGCATCCGCCCGGCAATGCTGATCTGCGTGGTGAGCCCGGGCGCTTGCTGCCGATGGGATCGCGAGTGACCTGCACCAGCGGCGGCCGCCCGCGGCTGGGAGCTTCTCGATGGGGTGGTCTTGTGCCCGTCCATCCCGGCACTGCCACAGATCGGTCACATGCAGGAAGGCCGACGTTCAGCCCGATGTCGATGAGGCGGACTGCATGCCCGGCAGCACGCGATTGACGATGCCGGCGAGATGTTGCCCACCTGCCCGCGACTGGCCTGCCGGTCAAGGGTTGAACTCACTTCAGAACCCCCTGCTGGTAGAGTGCCACCCGGTCTCTGGAGAGGTGGTACTGACCAGGATTTCTTCTTTGGGGGCGTCATGGAGTACTCGCGACATATCGCTTCGACAGATGTACACCATGCAGGGCACTGGCCGCCCAATCGGCGGCTCTTTGCATCAGGTTGAAGCGCGCGGATGGACGTTTTGTCGACCAAAAGGCAGCAACAATGGCGTATTGCCTCGCTCCCGGGGCAGGATGCGCATGTCCCGATGCACCCGCCCTGGTGATGGACGGGCGCAGGCACGCCGCCTTGGGTCCCAGTCGTTCCGTCGGTCCGAGGTTTTCTTCCGATGCAGCGGGAGCAGCGGCCTTCTTCAACAGTGCGGCTGTCTCGCAGCGGCAGGCCCATGATGCTGCTGTACAGCCCTCGGTCTTCTTCACGGAAACGGGCGCCCGGTCCTGGATGCCATGAAAAGCGCCCGCTTGCCGAAGGGCTCCCCGCTGGCGATGTAGGCGGTGATGTCTTCATCGGTCAGGCGCCGGGCGCACCCGCGACACCTGGGTGCGCTGGCGCACTCTGCCACCTGGACTGACCACCACCACGCTGCTCAGCACCCGGTGCGAACGTCCCGACAGCAGCTTCCGGGATGCGCCGCGTCTTCTATCCGTGGGCTTGCCCGGGATGCGGCCGCCCAGCAACCGTGGTGTCGGCGGCCAGCAGCAGGGCGGCCGGCCAGTTGCGGCCGGTTGCGGCTGCGCCGCTGGGCCTGCCTGGGGCAGGGTCGGGTGCAGGGAGGCCCCGGTGGCCGGGTGGCAGACGAGACTGTCGAAGCGGCGGTGCCGTTCGGGTGGCCCGCCGCCGTAGCCGTGGCGGGGGCCGTGGTCGCGGCGATCTCGGCCACAGGATCCCGCCATCTGGGCCAGGAAGTCTGACGCTGCAGTTCCTGAAGTCGCTGCCAGGCGGCCTCTGACCTGCACGCGCCACCCGTTCCACATAGTTCGTGGAGAGACTCGCGAATGGCGGCAGTTCTTCGGCGGCAGCCGATCCCTCGTCCAGCGAACCGGACCTCGGTGATGCTGAGCTGTGAGCAGTTCCAGCGGCGTGGGCTGCGCGACGTGCCAGATAGATCATGATGTCCCCTGATGAGATGGGAAGTCTCCCGTCAGCCAGTCACTACCCTGCCCGTGACGGTCGGTCACTCGATGGTAAGGATGTCCCGCGTTGATCGACCATGCCCGGTACAGCTGCTCGGCCAGCAGCACCGCACCAAAGGAGCGTGTGCAGCGTCAGGCTGAAAGCGGATGCGCTCCCTGCGCCTGGTCAGGCGATCCAGCCGTCCGGACCGCCGATCAGGATCGCGACCGGGTCGGCTGCCCTGCTGCCATTGTTGCAGTCGTCTGGCCAGCGCCGTGGTGCGCAGATCGTCGCCATGCTCGTCCAGCACCACCACGGGCGCGGGGCGGAAGCTGCCCGCAGCCGTTCGGCCTCGCGTCCATCAACGTGGCGGTGGCGGCTTCCGTGCGTCGGTGGGATCTCCGGTGCGGTTCTCGGTCTTACCGCCACCAGTTTCCACGTCCAGCCCGCTGGAAAACGCTCGGTGGTCGGAAACTGCCTCGTCACGCAGCGCGGGCCGCGCTGACCCACAGCCAGGATGCGGATCAGCATCGCTGCGCTCTCCTGCTGGTCAGGCCTGCGCGCCCTGGGGGCGTGACATCCTCATCCTTGCGGGCGTGTCCTTGTGGGTCGACGGCCAGGGGCAGTGGCAGTTCGACCGGGTGCGTGCCACGTTCTCCAGGTTGTAGTAGGCGCGGATGGCGGGCTGCATGATGTGCACGATGATGTCGCCCAGATCCACCAGCACCCATTCGCCGGTTTCCTGCGCCCTCCACCGACACTGCGGATAGCCTGCGGGGCCCGGTCGCTGCACGTGCGCGGCCAGCGCGCGGGTCAGCAGTTGGAGGTGGCCGTGCCACCACCACGCGATCGAACAGGTCGGACAGCGCGCTGCCGACTTGGCGTTGCGCTGCCGGGCCGTGTCGAGACGCGGATGTCCTGCGCCTTCACGTCTTCCAGCGCGTCCACCACAGGTGTACGCGTTCGGAAATGCTCATGGGTCTATCGGTCTCGAAGGGTTCGGCGCAGACGGAGGTACTGATGCTCATACTATAGGAATCGGTCGGACCATGGGCGGGTCACCTGCATGACCCGATCGATGGTGATGTCGTTTGCTGTGGGGCTTTTCAGGCCCGGGATGTGGGGGCTCTGCGGGCCGGGTTTGCGTCACGCGCCTGGCAAGGTTGCCTTGGCCTCGGTCGGGAGTCGCGCACCTGGCGAGGCGCGCCGGGCCCCGGTCGGGAAGATCGTCCTGCCCTTTTCCGGTGTGCCGGTGCCCGTACAGCCCGTGCCGCCGGATATAGGCCTCCACGCCGATCGGCAGCGAGTCCGCTCACGGGCTGGCGGCGGCCAGCTGCTGCCGCAGCTGCGTGGCCGACAACGCGGAACGGGCGGCATCCGGAAGGGCATGATGCTGCCGGCGGGCGTGTCGGGCGAGTGAGCCCGTGCCGCGCGCTGGCAGCAGTTCTCGATGTCGGGCGGCAGGTCGGACAGGGGGACGCGCTCGCGCTGTGTCACGGCCAGGTGGGCGTAATCAGCAGGTGCTGCCAGTCATGCCAGGTGTCGAGGTTGCGGAACTGGTCGCTGCCCAGCACCAGGATCAGCGCGTCGTCGGAGCCAGTGCCTGCGCGGCGCTTTCAGGGTGTCGATCGTAGCTGGGACCGTTGCAGTTCGCCACTGCTCGTCGATCTTCCAGTGGCTGGCCTCGGTGCTGGCGGGCGGGAGGCGATGGCCAGGCGCAGCATGGCCAGCCGGTGCCAATCCGTCTGCCTGGTTGCCGCCTTTCTGCCGAGGCATGGCCGGCCGGGATCAGCACCAGCTGGTCCAGCTTCAGGGCGGTGATGGCCGCTTGGCCCAGGGCCGTGTGCCATGTGGACGGGATCGAAGCTGCCGCCCAGAAGCCCGATGCGACGACGCTGGCCGAGGTTCATGCGGACGCCACGCCCAGCCAGTCACGTGCCGGCAGGTCGGTGTGAAGCCGTACCTCGGGCGTGCCCGGCTCAGGCTGGTACTGGTAGCGCCAGCCGGCCGTGGGCGGCATCGAGGCCAGGATGGATTCGGTGCGGCCGCCCGGGGAATCGGTCCGGACAGGTGCCCCGGTCCAGCACCAGGGTTGAATTCACATAACGGCCGCGGCGCGGCGCCGGAAGGTGCGCTCACGCTCGCCATAGGCACGGTCGCATGCGCCGCCGCACGATGGGCAGAGTAGGCGTCCGAAATGGTCACCACGCTGCGCGTCGGTGCGAGGCTGTGGCGAGTCCGGCTGGTTCAGGTCATCGAAGAAGATGCCGCCGATGCCAGGCCTCCTGCCGGTAGCTTCAGGAAGAAGTAGCGGTCGCACCAGGCCTTTCATGGTCGGGTAGTGCTCGGGGCCGAAGGGGCCAGCGCATCAGGCAACACCTGGTGGAAGTGCCGGGCGTCCTCTTCCTCGCCGTAATAGGGCGTGGGGTCCATGCCGCCACCGAACCACCGCACGTCCTGCTCGGCCGGCGTGGGGGCCAGCGCACGGAAGAAGCGCACGTTCATGTGCACGGTGGGCGACGTGGGGATTGCGTGGGTGCAGCACCGGCGACACGCCCGTGGCCCGCGCCTTCGCCCGGCCAGCTGCGGCCGGTTGGCCGAGCGGTGGGGGCAGCTGGCTGACCTGCACGTCGGAGAACATCACGCCGGCGCGCTCGAAAAGGCTTGCCGTCGTCCAGCACGCAGCTGATGCCGCTGCCCTGGGTGGGGCTGCTCGGGCCCGCTGCCAGGCATCGCGCAGGAACCGGTCACCGCCAACATCTTCGAGGCCCGCCACGATGCGGGACTGCAGCCCGGCGAACCAGGCGGCGATGGCGTCATGTTCGGCCGGAGAAGAAGGCAGGGACCGTGGAGTTCATGATGATTGTTCTGGGAATGGAGTTGCAGGGATGGGTGATGCGACCCGTGGCCGGGGAGCAGGCGAGGACTCCTGCCCCGGTCAGGGAAAGCCGCTTCAGGGATTGCGCTGGTTGGCTGGCAGCCCCAGGTGGCCGATGTCGCTGCGGTACTGCATGCCGTTGAAGTGGATGCCGCGCACGCCTTCGCCAGCACGCGTCTGCGCCATCTTCAGCGAATCGCCCGGTCCCGTCGCCCAGCACCCGGCCGCCGCTGGTCACCACGTCCTGGTCGCTTCTAGGGCCGTGCCGGCGTGGTGAGACGAAGAGGTCGCCCCCTTCGGCGTGCCGTGTGCCGGATGGCCGGTGATCACGTCGCCCAGCTCCGGATGAGCCGGGTAGCCGGCCGCGGCCAGCACCACGCACAGTGCGCTGCGCCGGTCCCACTCGGCCTCCACCTGGTCCAGCCGACCGTCGATGCCGGCCTGGATGAAGCTGACCCAGCGGCGTCTTGAGACGGCTGAGGATGGCCTGCGTCTCGGGGTCGCTCGGACGGCAGTTGAATTCCAGCGTGTTCAGGCTGCCATCCCTGCCGATCATCAGCCCCGCATACAGGAAGCCCGTGAACGGCGTGCCCTCGTCGGCCATGCCACGGATGGTGGGCAGGATGATCTCGCGCAGTGCGCGCGCATGGATGTCGGGCGTGATGACCGGCGCGGGCGATCGCCCCCATGCCGCCGGTGTTGGGGCCCTGGTCACCGTTGAGCAGGCGCTTGTGGTCCTGGCTGGTGGCCAGCGCCAGCACGTTGCGGCCATCGGCCATCACGATGAAGCTGGCTTCTCGCCGGTCAGGAAAGCTTCGACCACGACCGGGCCGTGTCGCTTTGCCGCCCTTGCTGCCGCCGGTGAAGTCATCGCCCAGGAACTGGTCGACGGCCGCATGGGCCTCGGCCACCGTCTGGGCCACCACCACGCCCTTGCCGGCCGCCAGGCCCGTCGGCCTCACTACGATGGGCGCACCCTGACGGGTGATGTGGTCGCCGGCGGCCGCCGGGTCGGTGAAAGGTCTCGTAGGCGGCCGTGGGGATGCCATGGCGCTTCATGAAGGCCTTGGCGGGAGTCCTTGGGCGCTTTCCAGCTGGGCCGCCGCCTTCGTGGGCCGAGATGGGCAGCCCTGCTTGCGGAAGGCATCGACGATGCCCTTGCCATGCGGTGCCTCGGGGCCCTCCACGGTGAACGCCAGATTCTCGCGTCGGGCAAACAGCGCCAGAGTCTCGATGCTGGTGACCGGCAGGTTGCGGATGCCGGGCTCCAGGGCCGTGCCGGCATTGCCGGGCGCCACGTAGACCGTCTCGAAGGCGTGCGAGGCGGGCCAGAGCCAGTGCAATGGCGTGCTCGCGTCCGCCGCCACCCACCACCAGGCATCGTTTCCGGGCTGTCATGTCGTTCATTCCTCGTCGATGACGGCGTTGGTGTGAACCTGCTGCACGTCGTCGACGTTCTCCAGCGCGTCCAGGATCTTCTGCATCTTCACCGCATCATCGCCGGTCAGTTCCAGCTCGTTCTGCAGCTTCGCGGTGATCTCAGCCACCTCGGCCTTCAAGCCGGCGGCTTCCAGCGCCGTCTTCACGGCGATAAGTCGCCAGCTCGGTGATGACTTCAGCGAACCGTCGTCGTTGGACAGGATGTCCCATGCGCCGGCTTCAGGCCCACTTCCATCAGCTTGTCCTCGTCGTTGCCGAGGGGCGAACACGAGCTGGCCGCAGTGTGAACTGGAGGCCACCGAGACCGTCAGTTCTCAGGTTGCCGCCGTGCTTGGTGAGCGCGTGCCGGACGTCTGCCACCGTGCAGGTGCGGTTGTCGGTCAGGCAGTCGATGATGACCGCGCGCCAGCCACCACTGCCTTCGCAGCGGATTTCTTCATAGTTGACGCTTCCAGACCGCCCGCCGCGCTGGATGGCGCGCTACTACCGTGTCCTTGGGCATGTTGCCGTCAGCGGCCTTTTCACGGCCAGCGCACGCCGCGGGTTCATGGCCGGGTCGCCGCCGCCCATCTTGGCGGCCACGGTGATTTTCGCCGATCAGCCGCGTGAAGAGCGTGCCGCGCTGGCATCCTGGCGGCCTTGCGGTGTTGAATGTTAGCCCACTGGAATGGCCTGCCATGCCGGATCCTCTGGGAAGGGCGGTTGCCCTGTGGCGGGGCGTGACGCTCCGCCATGGCAAGCTCGCAGGGTTCTAATGATCTCATCGGACGCCGCATACCGCCGGTGAAGCGGGGTGCAGGCGCGCAGCATCAGGTACTCTGGTCTAAGATAACCGGTTGGAGAGCCGCCCCGTCAGGCCCGTGCAGAGCCACCGGGACAGGCATCCCGAATGCCCTGGAAGGGGTGCGCGGACCATGGGGATGCCTGCGAGGCCGCCTCATCCCTTTCCAAGCGCGATTTTACCATTCAGCCGAGCCGACTGCCCGCGTCCTGTGCCGGCGATCGGCCCTTCCTGCGGCGTCTTCTGCACGGCGCTTCCGGCCCATCCTTTTCCGGAGCCTTCGTGTCCGACACCCCTTTCCCCTGCTGATCGGCAAGAACGACACCTTCGAGGCCGTGCTGCTGCCGGCGCTGGGCAACCGTCACGGCCTCATCACCCCGGCGCCACCGGCACCGGCAAGACCGTCACCCTGCAGCGCCTGGCCGAACAGTTCTCGGCCATCGGCGTGCCGGTATTCATAGCCGACGTGAAGGGAGGATCTCACCGGCATCTCGCAGCCGGGCCAGATGAGCCCAAGCTGCAGGCGGCTGGAGCAGCACCTGCCTCACGCCGCAGTTCACGGCTTCCCGGTCACGCTCTGGGATGTCTATGGCGAGCAAGGGCACCCGTCGCGCCACCATCTCCGACATGGGGCCGCTGCTGCTGTCGCGCATGCTGGGCCTCGGCGACACGCAGGAGGCGTGCTCAACCTCACCTTCAAGGTGGCGGATGACAACGGCCTGCTGCTGCTGGACGGCAAGGACCTGCGCGCCATGCTGCAGTACGTGGGCGAGAACGCGGGCAGTTCACCAACCAGTACGGCAACGTCGTCGGCCTCCATCAGCGCCATCCACGCGCTGCTCACGCTGGGCAGCAGGGGCTGATCGCTTCTTCAGCGAGCCCATGCTGACAAACTCCGGACATGAGTCGTACCGCCCCGGATGGGCGCGGCGTCATCAACATCCGATGAGCGATGCGCTGATGAACGCGCCCCAAGCTCTATGGCGCCTCCTGCTGGCTGCTCTCGGAACTCTTCGAGCAGCTGCCGAGGTGGGCGACCTGCCCAAGCCGAAGATGGTCTTCTTCTACGGCGAGGCCCTGCGCTGTTCGATGATGCGCTCGAGGCGCTGCTGGACAAGATCGAGCGGGTGGTGCGCCTGATCCGCTCAGAGGGTGAGCGTCTATCATCACCCAGAATCCGCTGGACGTGCCCGAGGCGTGCCGTGGGCCAGCTGGGCAACCGCGTGCAGCAGCGCTGCGCGCCTGCCCCTGCGACCAGAAGGCCGTGCGCACCGCCGCCGAGACCATGCGCGCCAACCCCTGCGCTCGATACCGCGAAAAGCCATCTCCGAGCTGGGGTGGGCGAGCCCTGGTCTCGTTCCTGGATGCAAGGGCACGCCCGGCATCGTGGAGCGCGTCTGGATCGCCACGCCGGCCTCCATCGGTCCGCCACGCGAGGCGCCAGGCCCTGCTGGCTGCCTCGCCGGTGCCGGCGTCTGAGCAGGCCGTTGACCGTGATCCGCCTGAATTGCTGCGCGACCGGGCTGCCGGTGCGGCCTGCAGGCAGGCGAGCGCCTCAAAGGCGGTGCCAGCGCATGGTTGGCTGCAGGCGCCGCGGCGAGCAGCCAGGCCGGGCGCAGACGCAGAGGCAGCGCCGGATCGGGCGGCTTCCTGCAGGATGCACTGGACGGCCTGCTGGGTGGCGTCAGCGGCAGCACGACCAAAAACGCGGCAGCGGACGGCGAGCCGTCGTAGCGATTCCGTGCTGGAGACCGCCGCCAAGAGCATGATGCGCTCGGTGGGCTCGCGGGTCGGTCGCGCGCTGGTGCGCGGCATTCTGGGCTCGCTCACCGGCAAGAGCCGCTGATGCCTGTCTCGCTGGAAGCCCGAGCATCTCAGACCTTCCTGTAACCTGATGGGCTCCATGCTGTTTGCCTGCAAGGCATCCTCATCAAGCTGGCCCACCGCCATGGCGTCAGTCCGAGACCTGCCTGGGCCTGCGCATGATGTGGGCTGCCCCATGTCTGCCCTGGGTGGCCTGGCGCAGCGACGGCGCAGCACTGCGCCAGCGCTGGCGCAAGCAGGCTCTGGCAGGACGACAGGGCATTCCGACGACGCGATGCCCCGCGCAGACGAGTCTGGCGGTCCGGCGATGTCTGGCGCGTGGCGGGCACCGGGCTACGCTATTGACCACAGCCTGGACTTCACACTGGGCTGCCAGTACGTCTCGGCCGGCCTGGAGCGGGTGCTGCTCTATCTCGGCCACCTTCGTGCTGTTACTGTCCGTGTTCTGGCTCAAGCGCCCGGTCAGCCACCGTACGCAGTGGACGGCGCTGGGCGTCAGCTATCTGGGCGTGATCTCGTCTACCTGCACGATCTGGACGGCGGTCTGCAGGTCAATGTGCTGGGCAGCGCGCTGGTGCTGGCCAGCTGCCTCAACTATTCCTTCTACCTGGTGGGCGCGGGCGGATGGTTCGCCGCCTGGAATACATGCGGCTGACAGCCTGGGCCAGCCTGGTGGCCTGCGTGCTTTGCGTCACCCAGGCGCTGCTGGTTGGTGGGAGCGACCTGTTTCGCCAGCCGATCGAAGTGCAGAGTATCGCCTGATGACAGCCATCTTCTGCCGTCTTCCGCTCTGCCTGACCACGGCCTCCGTCAATCACCTGGGGGCGAGCAAGGCGGCTCAGGTGAACATGATCGGCGGTCTGGACATCTTTCTGGGAGCTGTCGTTCTGGGTGAACCCACGGGCGTACTGCAGATCGTGGGGCACGGCCGTTGTCATCCTGGGCGTGCTGATGCAGACCGTGCTGCCGCCGGGGTGATGCCACAATTTTGCAGCCTGAGCACGGCAGGACACTGGCGGACTTGCGCAGCAGGACTGGGCAACGCCCAGGCGCAGATGAGGCCGCGGCGTGCACCCTTCCATCCATTCACGGAAACGAATCACCATGACCGATCGTCGTTTTGCCTCCGTCGCCACTCTATGGAAGCCGGCTGCCAGCAGCTCTGGCGATCCATGTTGTCGTCGTCGGCATTGGCGGTGTCGGCTCCTGGGCGGCCGGGCGCTGGCGCGCAGCGGCGTGGGGCGCCTCACCCTCATCGACCTGGATCCGTGGCGGTCCAAGCATCGACCGCCAGGTCATGCGCTCACCAGCACACTGGGCGCAGCCAGGGTCGAGGTGATGGCGCAACGCATCCGCATCTCGCCCGACGTCTCGTGCATCCCGCCTGTCGATGAATTCATCGAGCCCAGCCGGAAGAAGCGGTCCCCGCCGATGCCGATCTTGTCATCGACGCCATTGATGTGTGGCGGCCGGGCGTCGCTGATTGCCTAGTGCGTGGCCGAACAGCAGCCCGTGTTGCCTGCGGTGCAGCGGAGGGCGCACCGATCCCTGCAGCTGCAGTGGAAGATCTTTCCCGCTACCACAGGGATGCGCTGCTGTCGGCCGTGCGTGCGCGGTTGCGCCGGCATCATGGCTTCCCGCGAGGGGATGGCACCACGGTATCGCCTTTAGCCAGCCGTGCTGAAACATCGAGCGTGTCGGTACAAAGCACAGACCGGGAAGGCGAAGGTGCGCCAAGCCACTTTTCGGGTCAGGAGGCGCCGCCGGTTCCGGCTGCACAGACCCAGTCCTCGTCCCGCCGGCGCCGCAAGGGCGATCCTTCCCGCTTCGGTGTGCCGGCCATCCATTCGCCTGAACAGATTTGCCGGCGCACCGCCCGAAGGGCGAGGCGGCGGCATGCCGCTGGCGTGCGCCGGCTACGGCTCGCTCGTTACCGTAACCGCCAGCATGGGCCTGGCTGCAGCCAGCCAGGCCATTGCGCAGTTGCTACGCTGAATGCCATCAGGGAGACGGAAAGCGCTCAGTCCGTCACTGCGGGAAACGACCCCGCCAGTACACGAAGCCTTTCTCGCCATAGACCGAACGGTCGTCGATGAGCTGATCGACGACCTGCAGCTACTGTCCACGCTGCCAATTGGCCGGCGCCTGCCAGACGACGCACTGCAGCCGCCTGGCGTCGTATTCCGATGTTCCAGCACGGCTTGGCCTGCATTGGTCGGAATCCTTCGACTGCAGCGAAGTTTGGCCCAGGTTGCCCACCTGGCTGCACTGCTTCGGCAGATCAGCCGGAGGCCACCGTCCAGCCGGAGGCTGAGGGCGCACCGACACCGCCGATGACGGCGGTTTTGCCGGCTTCCGGCTTCGCTGACGGCATCAGCTTCAGTGAGCCGAGTCTGCGGTGACCGTCAGGGACGCCGAAATGCTCGTGGTTGAACTCTCGCGCAGAAATTTGCCTCGCCCAGATACTGATGCCGCCGCGGGTGCGTACCCGCTGCCACGCTCAGTGAGCCCTCGCCCGGTGCGGCGGCGTGGTACCTGATGGTACTGGGTATGCACTATAGTGATGTGTAGCGCAGCGCGTAGGCAGGTCCAGCAGGCCGCTGTTCAGGGTCGTCTTCTGATAGTTGTTGGGGTTCAGATCCGTATCGCGAGGCTCCACGGCGGCTCCAGCGGCTGCCCCGTCATTGTGACGCGCGTGCCGTTGCTATGATGGCCTGATCGAGGTCAGAGCAGCCTGTCTGCAATCCAGCGCCGGTCGGCAGCGCATCGCCCGTACGGCGGCCGAGATGGGGGCTGTCTGGGGCGCAGCCTGGGATGACAGTGCGAGCTTCGCGTATCAGCTACCGCCGATGCGGTTCTTGCAGCCGTGGCCGAGCTGATGGTACCGGAGACCTCGGTGGCAGAGCGGCAGATTCCGCGTTAGCGGGGGCTTGCCGGGGCGGCGGCGGCAGCTTGCGCGGCGTCGGTGGTCTGCGTGGTGTTGCGCGAGTCTGGGTCGCGCCGGCCGCGCTTGTGCAGCGTTACCTGCCTGTGTTGCTGCATTCACGTGTGTACCGTATCTCGAGCCTGGACTGCGTCTGCCTTTGCTGGCGAGCTTTGCCGTGGCAGCCCGGTGTGGTGTCGCGAGGGCGCGATATCAGCGTGGGTGCCGTCATTGCCATTGCCACTGCCGCGGGCGGCCAACCGTACTCGCCCGGTGCAGCAGCCGTCAGGGCACGCGGTGCGTGTAACGCCGGGAATCTTCATCGTTCACCTCCTTGGTGGGGCTGCATCGTGCGGCACTGTTTGGAAAAGCTGTTCGTCAAGGAAAAACGACTGAGTTCCAGCCACATGCCGGTCGTGAACCGCAAAGCCCTATCCCGTTCGGGAAAGATGCTGACTGGGCGCTGCCATAGAGTCGGGGTTGTGCGCGTATCATCACTTGGCCATGGACACGCATTGCTCCCGTCATCCGCGGCCTCTGCCATCGCTCCTGGTGGGTGCCGGCCTGGCGGTCTCGGACGCACGTGCCCTGGCTGCTGGGGCCGCTGTTTTCTCACGGCGCCGCGGGTAGCCGGCATGCCGACCCGCTGCCCGGCGCCGTTCAGCAAGTTCCGGGCGCTGGGTCATCGAGGCTGTCGCTGGGTTGTGCTTCTCCGCAGGGTGATGCAGAGCCTGCGCGCAGCGCCGAAGGCTCATTCTTGCCGGCATCCTGTGTGCCCGGGTGCTGGCGGGTCATCGGCCGCTGCGTCACCGCGTCGGTGGTCTGGATGTCGGGACGGCCTGGTTCTCGTCGGCCATCGGCACGGCCAGCGAGGATCGTCAACGGCGCATGCGCTCATAACGGAGCAGACCATAGCAGCCACGGTGCACGGCGTGCAGGTGCTGCTGGTGGTGGCGCTGGTGCCTTTCGGCGTGAGTGGCTGGGCGGTGATGTCTCCCATCTGCAGGGCGGTGCCCGGATGTGCACTTGGGCAGCCTGCTGCCACCGCTGATGCTGGGCAGTCTGGTTTCCCGTCTGGTTCTTTCTGCGTGCGTCTGCCCAATGCGTGGCTGCTGGGGGCGCTGCTGTTCGTGGCGGCCGTGAATCTGCTTCAGCTGCTGCCGCATGCTGATCTGCCGCGCTGGGTCTCGTGGGCGGGTCAGCTCTGCATCGGGTGGTCGTTCGGCGACCGGTACCGCGATTTCCTGCGGTGTGCTCCCGGCTGCTGTCGGCCTGTGCCTATCACGCTGGCCAGCTGCATTGACGCGACGGTCCGGAGTGGGTGGTCCTGTCGCCGCTGGTCGGCATTTCTGCCCGCCCGTCGCTCATTCTGCTGATGCCGGGCGGCATTGCGGATGACGCTCGGCCCGTGCTGCTGGACCTGGAGGGTGGCCATGGTGACCGCCATGCGGGTCGCTCGCATGCTGTCCGTGGTGTTCAGCACGCCTGCCATTTATCGTCCTTCATCGGGCCGGGAAGGCGATCGGGCTTCAGGCGCACAAGAGAAAGTAACGCGCCGGTTTGAGGATGCGCTGCTGTGCATGGCCTCGGCAGGTGTTTTAACTGGGCACCATGCCGAAGGCCGCGAGGACTTGTTCGAAACTCTCCCAAGGCTACCGCTCGGCTGGCCAGAGCTGCCGCATCCCAGCGAGGCCTCGGTCCTGCTTCACCTCGCTTCCGTTCGTACGCAGCTGGCCGTGGCCAGTCACCGAGGCCCACAGGGCCCACAGCCTGATGAGCCGCCGTTGTCGTGTGCCAGCATGCCGATGGGCGGCTGCAGGCCCACGGCGACGCGGGAGCCAGGCTTGCCGCCTCGGCAGGAGCGCAGCAGGGCGGCCAGCGCGGGGCGGCCCCAGGCCGATGACCCAGCGGGCGTCGCCGCGCGCCGATCAGCACGGCGATGGCGCCCCAGAGAAAGACTGCGATGCCCAACGGGATCTGGGCGGCCAGACGGGCCAACGGGACGGTAGAAGTTCATGCCTGGTCAGCCTGCGGGTGGTGGGACGGCCCGTCCACTTTCCTCGCGGGCGCCGATGAACTGCGGAACGCGCTGATGCAGTCCGGTGGGCTGGATGCTCCGGGATGCGCTGGCGACCGTCGGTGGCCGCGCCGCCGGCCTGCTCGATCGGCATCGCCGCATCGGGTTGGCTTCGTACAGCAGGCGCAGGTGGCCGGGCTTGCTGGGGTTGCGCTGATCGGCCGGAGTACATGAAGACACCCGCCGCGGTTCAAGTGACCGGTGGATCTCGGCCACCAGGCGGCAATCCAGCGCGTGTTAGCGAGTCGCTTGCCGCGCGGGCCGGTCCTGCCGGCAGCAGCTCGTCGATGTGCGCGGCGGATACCAGTGCCGGCTGTTGGAGGCGTTGATGGCGTATTCCTTCGTGTCCGGCGTGATGCGGTAGTTCCGCATCGGTCGGGTACCAGGCGCCGATTTCGCGGTCGCGTGAAGGCCGCGCGCCGTCGCGACGGTCAGCGCAGCATGGTCGAGGGACCGTAGATGGCGTAGCCGGCCGCAACCTGTTGCGCCGCCGGGCTGCAGCAGTCCTTCTCCGGTGACAGCATGCTCCGCGCGCCCGCAGCGCTCGAAGATCGATGCCTACATCGAGTTGATGTCGATGTTGGAGGAACCATCCAGCGGGTCGAACAGCAGCAGGAATTCACCCTTCGGATAGCGGTCCGGAATGGTTGTGAGACATCCATTTTCCTCGGAGGCGATGGCGGCGGCCAGCTGCCCACCCACTGAGATTGGCTTCCAGCAGCGCCTGACCGTCGATGATCGTCCAGCTTCTTCCTGGGTCTCGCTGCACGTTCTGGGTGCCCACGTCGCAGGTTGTTCAGGGCGCGCGCCGACAGCCTGGCTGCAGTGCGCTTGCGGGCGCGGGCCACCGCCAATGGCAGGCAGCGCAGTTCGCCGGGAATCCAGCGTCTGGCGCTGCAGCTGCACCAGGAGACACTGGGTGCTGATCATGTTTCTTCTTGACGACGGACTCCCAGACGTGAAATCGGTGGGAGGGCTTTTCACAGCGCAGCTCCTCGAACAATGTCGTCATGGCTGCGCACCTGAGCAGGTGCGCTGGCTCATGAAGACAGGTCGAGGGCACCAACTCCTTGGCAATCACTTCACGCACGTCGGGCGACTGGGCCTCGTGGGCCACGTGTTCCCAGCACGGCGTGCATCTGCTACGCCAGCACCGGCTGCGACGCTGGTGGCGGGTCGAGACGTGCCGCGCCATCCGGGCGGCGGCTGCGGATTGCTGCGGTCCAGCCGCAGCGCCTCGATCACCGCCACAGCGCATAGCCTTCCTCCATCGGGGCGGTGGAATTCAGCGCAGGTTGTCGGCAAACGAAGGTGTAGAGCAGGGCACGCACCTTGTTGGGGTTCCTGGCTGTTTCCAGCCCAGGTGCTGCCATCAGCTGGCGACCCGCGCCAGCGTGGGCTGCGCGGTGCCGTGCATGCAGGCCTGCGGCAAACCGCCGTGAGCACGTGGGTCTCGGTCCAGTAGATGTCCTCGAGGCGCCAGCGGCAGTCCCAGCACATCATCCGGATCGCACTGCACCAGGGCCTGCAGCGCGCAGCCGGTCGGTCAGGTTGTCGCTGGGCTGCGCGCGTGCCTGGCGTGCCGCGCCCTCCGCGCCCACCAGGGTGAGCAGCGGCAGCGCCGTATTGGCCCAGAAGCGCGCTGCACCTCGGGGACGGCCAGCGGAATAGTCCGGCTCGCCGGGTGCTGGCGGCACGCGTCCTACAGGTGGGGCACCAGCAGCTGCACCGGGTGCACGCAGTGCTGCCAGGCGTCGGGCACTGGCAACGAAGGATCAGCAGCTCAGCTGTTCGCCAGCCGCTTTTCTTCGGGCAGCATCAGGAACTGCTGGCAGCAGCCGTCATCCAGTCGATTGCGTCCGGCTTGTGGCGTGCCAGTGCGCCGCTCAGCGCGCTTCAGCGTCGCCTGGGCATCGCCCTGGCGGATGGCCTGCAGCAGGCACGTTCGGCCAGCTGCTGGCCAGCTTCCCAGAGTTGAAGAGGTTTCGTCGTCGTGGCGCAGCAGGAAGGCCAGGTCCTCGTCGCTCGCCAGGGATGATCCACCACCGGTGCCGGAAATCCCGCAGCAGCGACGGCGTCGATCAGGCGTCGCTGCTTTCCACGCCCTCGAAGTCGAAGTCCTGCTGCGGCGCGCAGCTCCAGCAGGCGGCGCTGCTACACCTGGCCGCTGTCGCGGGCCAGCAGTGCCGATCCCACCAGGATGTGCAGTGCCCGTTCGCTAGCCCGGCGTCGCATGGCCCTCGGCGTCCGGCAGAAGCTGTGTCAGCGACAGCACCAGCGCTTGTTTGCGGCATACGTTTCGACTGCACACTGCAGTCGGGCGTGCCGGCGGTGGCATGCTGCGCAGGAACTGTTGAGGTCCGTCCGTTGGCATCAGCCATGGCGGCCACGGTAGGCCTCGCAGGTCGCGGCCTGGCCGTCATGGCGCTCGAGCTACCGAATCCATGCCGCGCCGGAAGCCGTCCACGCCAGCAGCGTCTGCGGCATACGGATGACTTCTGCGCCCTTCTCGTGAACGGTGGCGGTGCAGAAGTTGTCGATGGCTGAGTAGCTGTCGGGCGGAGCGGGAGTGGCGTCTGTCAGACGGCATCTTCGCCGAACTACACCTGATTTCGCGCACCCGCACGTTGCCCATGCGCTGAACGGCCCGCACGCTGCCGGCGGCCTGGGCATCCACGCGGCGGCCATCTGGTCGGCGGTGATCTAGTCGCGAGCACCGTCAGTCCTTCCTTCAGCGTCAGCTGGAGACCAGTCGCGGCGGTGACGCGGTTGCCGACCAGTTGATGGAAGTACTCATGCCGGTGATCGATTCGATCCGCTCGAAGTCGGTGTCGGTGTGGCCACGAAGGGGTCGGCGAGCACGTACTGGCGTTGAAGATGTTCAGACGTGTTCGCGATACGCTCCTCATGTTGAAGTCAGGCGCGGCCACGATCGTGAAGCGATCGGGTCCAGCTCAGCCCGAGGCGGCGTTCGTCCCAGCATTAGCTTTTCCAGGCTGCGCAGCGCAGAGTCGGTACGGTGGATCTGCTCCGGGCTCGGTCCAGACCTGCAGCGGCACCTCGCGTCCCGAGGCCAGCCGGTGGCAGGCTCGTTCACATGCCCAGGTGCCCGCCACCAGCGCGAGACAGGTAGCAGGGTTTCGGGAACGGATCTTCCCAGACGGCCTCATGCCAGTCGCCGTCAGTAGCCGGCGGCAGCAGCTCCGACAGGGGTGGCCGCGCTTCCGGCGGCTGCCGGCGCATCGGCTGCCAGCAGATTGCCGTTGGACTTGGAGCACCGGGTACTGGGCGCGGCGCGCCTGCAGGATCGCGATAGGTGGTCATGCGTCCGGCCGGTCCTGGAACCAGGTGATGCTTGCAGGCCCTGTGCCTCGCACTGGGTGGGCGGGGCGCCGCCCGTTGTGGCGTACAGGCCGGCTCCAGACGCCGACGGATGGATGCGCACCTGGGTATGCAGCGTGAAGTGCTCGGGCAGGTTGCTCCAGCATAGCTGGCGCTCGTCACTGCCCAGGCCTCCGGCAGCGCGTACCTGGTCGTCAATGGCCACGCCCGAGGGTTTCCAGCGCCTCGCCGTCCGGTCGCAGCGGGGCATCGGCCGCTGCGCGGGCGGCGACGATGTGGCATCGTACCGCCGTCACCACCGTGTCCGCAGGCGTCCAGAAGGGCGAAATGCGGCGCAGATCCATCCGCTGAGCCAGTCAGGCTCGGTAGTCTTCCCTTCGTGCCACGGTGGGCTGAGCAGGACGAGGCCGGTTGAGCGGACTGAAGCGGCAAGGGAAAGTCATGCAGTGCGACAGGAAGATGTCTACTGCGGAGCAGGGCAGCCGACAGGCGGCAGCGAATGTTGGTTTTGCACTGTCTCCGGCGCAACCTTGCGAAGCGCGATATGAGATCATTTCAGATCGATGTAACTTTACCATGTAGTTGATCGAAGAGTTTGGTGCTACGTCGCAGTCGGTTCTTCAAGCGGTTTCTACTCGGCTCGGATCCGATCTCCTCCGAACACCGGACGGCGGGCAGATTCATGCAGACGTCTCAGTGTCATACGGATCCGTAAACCCTGCAGGGGCCCGCGCCTGCAGTCTCGTGGATCACGGCGGCGTTTCGAGCCACTCGCTATTATATGCCGTTTTGCTTACTGCCCTGTCGGGCGTGCCGACGGTTTTACGGTGTCCAGCTGGACATGACCGTCGGCGTGTGCTTTGCAGCCTATCGCCCGTAGGGTGATGACTCCAGTTCTTCGTTGTCCGGTGCCACCTGCCACGCGGTCGGCTACCGACAGAGTCCAGTTGCAGTGGCACCGGCGGCTGCAGCTCTTCAGGTGTGGCGACGCCGAAAGGTGAAAGTCGCCGGCGCCTGACGGGCCAGGATCTTCTGGCTCTGCCGTCATCCTCTCTCGGTGCAGTTGAGGCGGCGCGCAGGGTGCTGCCCTTGCAACGGGCTGGCCAGTGCGATCTGCGGGTCGCCTGCGTGCGGATGCTCGCGGCCGTCGTCGCCGGTCACCGTCAGGTCACGTCGATGTGCGCGATGTGCCGCCGGGTTGCAGTTGGCCGGCACAGAGATCGTCGAGGACAGCCCGCCGGTGGAGCCTTGTTGTAGTCAGGTTGTTGCTGATTCCTGTCAGCGCCTCGAGTACTGCTACTTCGGCCGAACCATCATCCATCGGAGACTGGTGTGCTGTCGGCCTGCTGTAATGTAACCGTCGACGCTTCAGATGGGCTTGCTCCCGTTCATGAGGAGGGGCCGCATTTGCGCTGTTCGGCGCTGCCGCCACCCGCTCTGCCAGCTGCGGGCCGGTCGGGTGGCTTGAGCCTCGGCATCCTACCGCCCGAAGCCGCGTGGTGGTGGCTGTAACGCTGCTCATCGTGGCCAGTGACGCCTGCCAGCGGGCTGCGCAGTTCGCTCAACCAGCCTTTGGAGGCATCGACTTGCCGCGCGGTGCGGGCCAGGATCAGCGGCACGTCACGCCAGGTGAGCCTGGGGTTGCCTGCAACGATGAGTGCCGCGCGCCGAAACCATCGGGCGGCAGCCGAGGTTCCGCGAAAAGTCTTCCGTGTACCTTGTCGCTTCACGGCGGTGGGTGGTTTCGCCGTGGCCCGGTGCGTACTGCGCGGACGGTGCACAGACCGTGAGGTTTGCGCCGCGTTCACTGTAGGGCGAGCGTTCGCCGGCGGCGGCGACGGCACAGACGGTGATGACGCCTCGCGAAACTGGTGGCGGGATCGGCTGAGAATGAGTCCCTCTCAGGCCCGTTGCCACGCGAGAAGACGCCACAGGACACCCGGTCCGTTGCGACCCTTGTTCAGTCCGCAGCCAGGGCGTGGGTGAATGCCGTCAACCGCTGGCAGGTTTGTTGACTGGCCGTCGTCGTTCGGACCCCAGCTGTTGTTGGAGATGTGGTTCTTGTCGATGTCGCGCGACAGGGCGTCGAGATCGCGCTCGTCCCCGAGGCCAGCGGTTGCTGCCTACCAGGCTGGCGCGTGGTGCGATGCCCGAACCGCCGATGCCGTTGTGGTCCCGTGCCGCGATGATGCCCCGCCACCGAGGTCCCGTGCGAATCGTCTTCGTGGTACCGGCAATGATCCTTGTTGCCCGGCGATCCGGCTGCTGCAGATTCTCTTGGCGAGCTGGCTGGCGGTAGTTGTAGCTGCCGTCGACGATGTTCGGCCGCAGATCCGGGTGCGTCATGTCGGGCCGTCATCGACCGCGGCCACTGCGGATGCTGCATCGCCATTGAGACCGCTATTTCAGGCGTTCTCGACATTCAGGTCCTGGCCGGCACTTGATGCGCGTGTAACGCGCGCCTTCGATGCTGCGGGTTCTTGGAGGTGCCACTGCTGGGGCTTGAGCGGATCGGCCCCGGTCCTGATCTCGGGCTGCCTGCGGTCGATAGTATTTCAGCAGGCATCCCGTCCAGCTGACCATTTCAACGGGCCGGCGCAGGGCGTGCGTTCTGGTTAGCGCGCGCGTTGTTGCCACTGCTGACCGGTTTCACGGGGCCGGTGTGGCGACGAGGTGTCGGTCTGGCGATCGGCGATGGTGCTGACGGCCACGGGCGCAGGTGTGGCGACGGGGCTTGGTGCGGCGACGGGCGAGGTGCCAGCCGCCGGGGGCAGGGCTGGGCGAGGCTGCAGCGCCGCCACGGGGGCCGGGAGTGACGTGACGCCACCCGTGGCAGGTTGCCGGGCGGCGTGGTGCCGCCGGTGACAGGGTGGGCAGATGGCACGGGTGACGGCGTGGCCACCGGTTCGGTCTGGGCGCAGGGCCGGGGCCGTCACGGGGAAGGCGCGACGATGGGGGTCGGATGAGCGACCGCGCTGGCACAGCGACAGGAGCCGGCGTGGCGACGGGGTCGGCTTGACGGCGGGGAGGGTGACGACGGGTGCCGGTGTGGCTACGGGCGTTGGCGTGGCGACGGGAGCCGGCGTGACGACAGGCGTCGGTCTGACGACAGGCTCAGGTGCGACGACGGGTGCGGCAACGGCGACGGGGGCAGCAACGACGACCGGTGCGGCGACGGGGGCCTCAGTGGCGACAGGTGCGGGCGTGACAACAGGGGCCGGTGCCGGCGTGGCGACGGGCTGAACGGCGGGGTGATGCTGGGCAAGTGTCGTGGGCTCATGTGCCTGTCCAGTTTCTCCCTGCAGGCCGTGGCCGGATGTGGCCGGATCCTGCTGTGCCAGGTGGCTCGCCGATGGGGTGTCGTGTTCGGTGCTTCCACCGCCGCCGCATGCGCTCAGCAGCAGGGAAGAGAATCCAAGGGCAGGGCCTGGAGCGATGTGCGTTCTGCGCATGAGTCAGAGAGGTCCGGAAAGAGTGGCGAAGAAGAATCGTCGATCGATGTCGTGCGTTTCGAGAGCGTGATTCGGGACAGGGAGGTTGTTGCGAGTGGGGTCAGCGTCCGTAGAAGGTGATGCTCCAGTCCTTCAGCTGTCCCTCGCCACCTTGCGCGGTCAGCCCGTCGCAGTTCCCAGCGCCGGTTGCCGCTGCGCGACGTTCTTCAGATGGCGAACGCCGAAGGGTGAAGTTGTTCAGGCCGCCGCAGCGTTCCACCAGCGCTCAGGGCGCCGAAAGCTGCGGTGTTGAGATCGGTACAGGCGTGAGGCAGCATCAGCGTGCTGACCGTGCCCCAGCAGGCTTGCAGGGGCCATCTGCAGATCACCGGTGTTGGGTGGGTGCCCTGGCCATCGGCGGCGGTGACCGTCACCTTCACGTCGACGTGCTCGATGTGGCGGATGTCTCATTCAGCCGGAATCTCGACGGCGGATCGCGGGCCGTTGGCCGGGGCCATCTGATGGTCAGCGTGTTGCTCAGCCGGTAGAGCGCACAAATGAGGTGCGGGCACCTGTTGTCCTTCGATGCTTCGTACAATGGTCGGCGCCCTGCTGGGTCACGATCCCGGTTTCAGGGAATGGCGGCATTCACGGTCGTGGTGTAAGGGGCCGCAGGGTCTTGAGCGTGTCGCTGCGCACGCTCTTCAGTTCGCGCCAGTTGCACGGCTGCGTCGGCATTGGCCACGCCGAAGCCGTAGTGGTGGCGTGGTGCAGCGCGTCGTACAGGCCTGGGCGTTGCCAGCGGGCTGCGATAATCCGCCAGCCGCCATCCTGTTCATCCACCTTGCGGGCCGTGCGCGCCAGAATCAGCGGACGTCGCGCCAGGTCAGTTTCAGGTTGTGCCTGCAGCATCCAGTGGCAGACCCGGGCCATGGGGGCAGAGGCCGGTGCCGTTGAACGTGTGGGTAGTCGTTCGCACCGGGTGGTGGTCGCTCCGGCTGCTGGTCGTCCGCCGCATCCGCCGATGGGGCACAGACCGTCAGGTTGGCACCCGCTCGCTGTGGGGAGCACGCTTGCCTGGCGTTGGTGGCGAGACGTTGACGATGCCCATCGCGCTCACGCCGCCGTCCGGCGACGAATGGTCGGTCTGGATAGCCCGTTGCACCGGAAAGAGACGTGATGGCCCCTGAGCCGTTGCGGCCTGTCTTCAGCCCGTTGCGCAACGTGTCGTTGTAGCTCGACCAGTCGGGTTCGGCGTGCCGGTGTCCGTTGTCCGCTGGGGCTCACGCTGTTGTTGTGAGACGTGGTTCGGTCCAGATCGTGCGACAGGGCATCAGCGTGTCGGCCACGGTTGGAGGCCGGGATGTTGAGACCCGCCAGCTGGGCGCGTGGCGCCGCCCGGACGCCGGTGCCATTGCCGTCGCGGGGCAATCAGGCCCTATCCGAGTGCCGTGCGTGTCATCGTTGCTGCAGCGGCATGAAATCCTGGGCCGGCCACCTTGCCCACCGCTGAGAGCGGGCGACCGTCATGCCCCTTCGGTGCGGTGGTTGCGGCTGCCGGTCACGGTGTGGCCTGAGGTCTTCGTGCGTCCGCCGGTCGTCGTCGCAGCGCCACGGATGCCTTCTCCACGCAGACCCACGATTTCCAGACCGGTTTCACGCGCAGGTCCTCGCCCGCCTTCATGCTGGGGAAGCCGGGCGGGGACCAGTATTCTCGAGGTGCCACTGGAGCGACAGATGAGTGTCAGCACCGCGCGGAAAGCAGGGCGGTCTGAGGCGCAGGTATTTCAGGGCGCAGTTCGTCAGCCCAGCTGGAGCGAGGCAAGGGTCGGTGGCGGCATCAGCGCAGGCTGGCAACGCCGGTGCAGGTGTTGCCGCAGAGAGCGCTGGAGCTCCCGGAGTCGGTGCTGGGGGCTCGAGGCAGGGCGAGGCGGGTGCCGGGTGGCCTGGCCCTGCACCTGGGTCGGCGCCGGGCTGGAGGCCGGTGCCACGACAGGGTGAACAGGGCTCGGGCATGGCTCCCGCAGCTGGTACCGGGACCTACGCGGGCACGGGGCTGAGCCGGCACGCTGGGCAGGCCTTGAGCGGGTGCGCGACCGGACGGGCGGGCTGGTGCCACGACAGTGAACGGGTCTGGGGAGACTCAGGCTGGTGCGCGGCGCCAGGGTGTGCCAGGGCCGCGACAGGGCAGCGGCTGGCGACGTGACGCGGCTGCTGGAGTCTGCGGTTGCGGGCGGGCGTGACGGCGGCAGCCGGCGTCTGTTCCTGGACGCGTTCTTCACAACGCTGCGGGCTCAGGTCCTACCGGTCGGGCAGGACGTTCCAGCACAGGTCGCCGATCTGGAGGGCGGTGATGTGGTACAGAGGGATGCGGGATCTCGGGCCTCACGCACGCGCTCAACGGCAGGTGGAGAAGCCAAGGGTCAGGGGCACTGGGCGATGGGCGTCTTGCGCATGATGGAGATCCGTCGGAAGAGATGCGCTAACGTCTGGGAGATTGTCCGTCGCGGCCAGCTGGCGGTGCGACAGGTCATGTGCGAAAGGCAGGCAAGCTGTCGGATGCCGGAACGGTCGGCGCTCGAGGTTGCTAGCCATGCCGGCAAGACGAGACCTGTGAGTTATCGACCGTAGAGGTGATGCTCCAGTCGTCACCGACCGGTTTCTGCGCTCCCTTTTGCGGTCGGTTGCCGACGGGTCAGTTCCTGGCGCTGCCACGGCGCTGGCTCTTCCGGTGACGGCGAACGCCGAAGGGTGTTCTGCAGGCCACAGCGAGGCGATCTGCATCGTTCGACCATCGGTCGTTGAGCTGGCGAGGTGCGCGCGCTCAGGGTGCTGACACTGCCCAGCGGACTCTGCAGGGTGATGTGCGGGTCGCCGGCTCTAGAGGGTGCTCGTCGCTGCCATCGGCGTGGAGGCGGTGAGCGTCACCTCAGTATGTGCTCGATATGGCGTGATCTGGCGGCTGTCCGGCGCGCTGCGAGTGCGAGCTCCAGGCCGTTGGCCGCGCTCTGGTTGTAGTCGATCCGGTTGCCCGCCTCGATGCAGCGCCTTCCAGAACGCTTCGCGCTGGCTCTTCCGGACGGGATTGGTCGCCACGGCATCGGCTCGAGGTCGTGACGCCGGCCAGATCGAACGGACCGCACTGTTTCTGCGTGCTGCTGCCGCCCGCTCTGCCAGCTGCTGCTCTAGCTTCACGGCAGCATCGGCGTGACGACACCGAAACCGTAGTCGTGGTGGTCGCGCAGCGATGTCGGCTGAGGCGAGGCTGCCCCTCGACGATCGATTATCTGATGGCTGCGCCAGCCGCTGGGCTTGGCATCCACCTGTCCGGGCGGACGGGCCGGGATCGGCAGCACAGCGCCCGAGGTGAAGTTTGGGGTTGGCCTGCAGCATCAGCACACCGCGGACCATCGGCGTGGCTGCCAGTGCCGTTAACGAAGCTGTCGGTGTAACGCTGGTTCTGCAGTGCGGTGGGTGGACGCGTCGGGCAGGGTGCTCCTCGATTCCCAGTGTCCGGCTCAGGTCGGCCGGTGGGGCACGAGACCGTCGGGTTGCCGCGCTCGCTGTACGGCGCACGCGTGCCGGCGGCATTGGTGGCTGCAGACCGTCCACGATGCCGGGCGCGGCTCTACGTGCCGTCCGTGGGTAATCATATCGAAAGCCTGCCGTTGCCAGCCGCGAAAGGTGTCGATCACGCGAGTCCGTCGTCGTCGCGCGGGCCAAAGTCATTCAGCGTGCTGTCAGGCGGCCTTGTTGTCGAGGCGAAAAAGTGACGCCGATGTCGGCGGCGCAGCTGTTGTGACGCTGTTGCGGTCGATGCTCGCGCAACGCAGCGCAGCCGCGTCTTCGGTCGGAAGCTGTTGGCCACGCGCATTAGACCACCAGCCCGGCGCGCGCGCCACCGCGAGACGCGATGCCGTTGCCGTCGCGCTGCATCCGCCGCCCTACGGGTGCGTGGTCGTTGTCTTCAGTGCGCATCGGGTGATCAGCGTGTCCGGCAATGGTCTTTGGCGTCAGGACGAGGCGCCGGTAGTGTGTGTGCCGACTCACGTGCTGTGCACGCAGGTCCTCGTGCGTCGCTTCGGGCGTCGTCGATGGCGCGCAATGCGGATGCCTTCACACGTCCACGGTCCGGGCGCCTGCACGCGCGGGTCTCGCGCCACCCATGCCGTCGGTCGAAAAGCCGGGCAGGCTGCCGGTGTTCGTCAGGTACCACTGGCGGGTCTGAGTCCGGGTCGGATCCAGCGTCCTGTCGGCACGGCCACGACCGGGCCGCAAATGGTTCAGCTTGCAGCCGCCCAGCCTGACGCGCTCGCGGGGGCGAGTCGACTACCGTGCTGGCCGTGGTTGCCCGGCGCGCCGGCTGGCTGCCGTTACCTGCCGTTGCTGCTGCGGGCTGAGGTGGCCACCGTTTTCGACGCTTTCCTGCGCTGCCCGTGCCGTTCGTGCCGTTCGTGCACGGAGCTGCGCGGGCTTCGGACCGTTGCAGCCGCCCGGTACCGTGCTCGTTGACCGCAGACGCGGTTGGCGGACGGGTTTGGCGCCTGCACCGCCACAGGCTGCCAGCAGGACAGCAGCAGCAGGGTGGCCAGGTGTGCTAGCGGGCGGATGTCGGGTTCTTCATGACGCACGGCTGTCAGTGCCAGTCGGTGCCGATGCAACATCTGCACACGGGATGCGTCACTCTAGCGGCGTCGTTGCGTCAAGACATCGTTGGCGGCAAACGGTCGATGGACGGTTGACTTCAGCTTTTATAGGTTGTGGCGCTTTGGGCGGCAAAATATCCGCGGGCTGCGACCGCTCCCGGGGCGTTCCTGCTCGTGCTCTTGCATAGCGCTGCCATGCGGAGTGCGATGTGACGCAGCGCTCAGCAGGTCGGAAGCGAGCGAAGAGGCGATGAGCGCCCCGTCGTGAAGTGGAGCCGCTGCTTACTGGCAGTGGCGCTCCATGAATCTGCTGCAAATAAATCATCAGCCTGCGGGCACAAACGTGCGATCGCCGCCTCTGCATGACCTTGATCAGCTTGCGCATCCTCGCAGGCAGTCCGGCTACCGGGCAGGCTGGGTGGACTCGCTCGATCGATGTGATCGAGTGCCAGTGTCCGTTCATCTGCGCGGGAGCTTTGGAAATGTCGTCGACGGTCCCAGGTAACGGGTTACACGGCAAAGGCCAGCACAGCTCATGTACTTGGACGTGCGGGCAGCTCAGGGCGGAGGTAGCGCACCGGGATGCAGCCAAGCACCATCATTGGCAGCCATGGTAGCCCAGGCCGGGGCAGCGACAGGTCAGGAGGGCCGAGGACAAGGGCGTGTTTCATCGAGGCAACTCCAGCGGTCGGGCCGGATGATGCTCACTCCAGCGCGCCCGGTCACCAGTTGGGGCTCACGTCGGTGAAGATGCCCTTTGAGCGTTCTGCTGGTTAGCCATCTCGATGGTCTCCAGCCGGGCTTTCCACCACCCAGACGCGGCCCGTGATCTGCGCTCGGGTTTCAGGCCGGCCGCCACCAGCTGGGCGCGGCCGTCGCCTCGGACATGTCCTGCTTCAGCGTGACGATGGGGACCACCGGGCAGACCATGGCGGCGGCCGGCGGCATCGCTTCAGCACGGGAGAGACGGGTGCTGCCCGAGGTGCTGGTGAGCGCGCCACGGGTGCTCTTCAGGGTGTGCAGCTGCTTGGTCTCGGCACGGCGTGCTGCACGCACCTGGGTGCGGCCGCAAAGCTGCTGACGCGGCGATTTCCGATCTGGAAGCTGCGGGCTGGTCTTGTCCCGGGCCGATCAAGCTGGTGACACGACATCCGCATCGGCAGCCCTGCGCTGGACAGGCGCTTGGCAGCGCAGCGTACGGAAGGCCGATGGCGGGTTCGGATCGAGGGTGTTTCTTGCGCATGTTGGAGCTCGTTCGGTCGTGGTTCGAGAGGATGTTCCTGAGTCGAAGAGATTTGCCTGAGTCATCACCGTCGATGAGTGCGTTACAGTCCTCAGCGGCCGGTATTGCCGGTGCGACGGTCCGGCGGCGGCGTCCAGTCGCTGCTGGTGCCGCTGATGGCTGGCTCCTCAGGTGGCAGCTGGGGCCGAGGCAAGTCCGCAGGCACTGGCAGTTGGTCTCTGCTGGCCGCTGATGTTGTATGCTGGTGCGGCGTGGTGGTCGGCGTGCTGGTCTGTCCGGCAGCTGGTCAGCGTGATCTGCAGGTCACCGGCGCTGGGTGGGCACGGGCGCCGGTGTCGTCGGTGGCCGTCAGGTCGCTCGACGTGCTCGATGTGCTGGATGCCGCAGCCGGCAGCTCTGTTGGTCGAGGTGACGTTGACGGCGGCCTTGCTCGGGCCATGGCGTCGGCGGGCGTTTTCGAGCACTGCGTCGGAAACCGGGGTGGTCTCGAGGAATGGCACTGGTTGACCACCGTGGCGCTGTGCCACTGCACGCGGCGTGCTGCTGCCGCCCTGCTCTGCGGCTGCGGGCGGTTGCACGGCCGGCGTGCAATCAGCCGCGCCGAGCCAATACTCATGGTTGTGGTGGTGCCGCCGCCGCTGGTCGGCGGCATTGGTCGGATCCTGACGGGCGCTTCGACGCCCAGCACCAGCGGCACGTCGCGCCGGAGTGAGGTTGGAGCGCCTGCAGCATCAGGGCGATGACGCCCGAGATCGTGGGCGCGAGGTTCGTGAGCTTAGCCGTGTGCTGGTTCTGCAGCGTCGTGGTCGTCACGCGGCATTTGCTCACCTTGCTATTGCCCGTCGCTGGACGGCGCGCAGACGAGTGAGTTGCGGTTCGCTGTAGGGACTGCTGCCAGCCGCAGTGTGCCTGAACCGGGATGGCGCCGACGTACGCAGCCGTTGCCGTCAGCGCCGAGGCGTCGCTGATGATGGCGCACCGTGCCGCCGGCAAAGGTGTAGATGGAACCAGCCGTGCGGCCGTTGCGCGGGCCGTTGGTATTACCCACGGGAGCGAGGCTCGAGGCGGGCGTGTTGAAGTGGCCGTCGTCTTCGGCGCCCCAGCTGTTGTTGTGGGCATGGTTTCTTGCCACGGTCACGTACCGGGGCGTCGCTACCGCTTGTCCTGGTCGTTGGCCAGGGCGTTGCTCAACCTACCGGGCTGGCACGCGGTGCCGCGGCCGCCAGACCGCTGCTGTCGCGGGCAGCCACCACGCCGCCCACGGCGGTGCTCATGGGTCCTGGTTCGAGGTGCAGGGCGGCGGCCGAGCGCCGCTGCTGCAGCTGCCATCGCTCACGCAGTTGTAGCTGGCGCCTTCCACCACGTTGGGAGCGGATCTGCGGTCACTTCCGGGGCGTCATCCACCGGCCACGGATGTTCTCGCCCGCAGGCCGCCAGTGGTTTTGCTCGACCTGCGGGTCCTCGCCCGCCGCGAGGCCGGAACCGCCCGTCAGACGGCCGGTGTTCTTCAGGTACCACTGGGTGAGATGGGCAGATCGGTACCCGCGCTCGCAGCTAACGCGACTGCGCGTGTGTAGCGCACCGTGCAGTTGCAGCCGTTGAGCAGCGCGTGCTGGTAGGGCGTGTTGCTGGACGCCCGCCCGAATCTTCGGAGCCGCCGCCTGGGAGGTTCCAGCAGACGGCAACGGCAGCAGGACGGTTTCACGACAGGGAAAGGTGGGAGAGGTCATGGCGCGCCGGTGTAAGGTGAGACGGCAACGGGCGGAATTTCGTTGGCCTGCGTAGCTGGAGGTGTGACGTTATGTCACCTGGCGTGGTCAGCTTGCGGTGTATCGTCAGCAGTCGTCATGGCGAGGCAGGGGATGGCGAAAACTGCAGCCGACGGCTGAAGGGCTGCAGTCGGGGGCGCGGCAGAGCCGGTGGCGCCTTCACCGCAGCCCTGATTCTGCCGAAATCTTCCATCATGCGCACCGTGCTTGCCAGGAACGGGCTGGCACCTGTCTGCGTGCGTCAACGTCGCGGACCGTTGATGGGATGACAGCGCGGGTCAGCGTGATGGAAGCAATAGTTGTCATCGCAGCGGGCATGAAAAGAACCGCGCGGACCAGGCTATTCACCCAGCGCGAGATTGGCGTTTCATCGGGCCGGAGGAAATGGTTGCTCGTTTCGGTCGTTGTCGCTGGCGGCGCGCAAGGCGCCCACCGCAGCGCGGGGTTCGTGCAGGACGAGGCATGATTTCAGCGCGAACCGCGCGAGCCGTGGCGGTGACAACGTTTCCGGATGACAAGAGGACAGAACGAAATGGGTGACAACAACGTAGGGCCGGGGCCCGGCGGATCCGATCGGTGCTGGTGGCCAACCGCTCGAGATCGCCATCCGCGTGATGCGTGCAGCCACCGAGCTGGGGCTGCGCACCATCGGCATCTATTCGCACGAGGACCGTTTTGCGCTGCATCGGACCAAGGCCAGATGAGAGCTACCTGGTGGGGCAGGGCAGAAGCAGCTGCAGGCCCACTCGACATCGCGGAGGTCATCGGTAACCAGCAGGCCGGCGTGCCGATGCCATTCACCCGGGTTATGGCTTCTGTCCGAGACGAGCTGCCGCGCGCCCAGCGCCGCGGCGGGCATTGCCTTCATCGGGCCCACGGCCGAGGTGATGACCCGGCTGGGCAACAAGGTGGCGGCGCGTGAGGCGGCCGTGGCAGCCGGGCGTGCGCGGTGATGCCGCCACTCGACCCGCTGCCCGACGACATCGAGGAAATGCCCTGAGCTGGCGGCTGCCGTGGCTACCCGCTGATGCTGAAGGCCAGCTGGGGCGGCGGCGGTCGCGGCATGCAGTGCCATCGAGACACCGGAGGACCTGCGCGTGCAGCTGCCGGTGGCGCGGCGCGATCGAAAGGCGGCCTTCGGCAGCGACGAGGTGTACTGGGAGAAGCTGGTGCGCCGTGCGCACCACGTCGAGGTCCGCGTGCTGGGCGACCTGCATGGCAACGTGGTGCACCTGTTCGAGCGCGACTGCTCGGTGAGCGGCGCAACCAGAAGGTGGTGGAGCGCGCGCCCGCACCGTATCCTGACCGATGAGCAGCGTGCGGGGGCTGTGCGAGGCGGCGCTGAAGCTGGCCCGTGCGGTCAGCTACACCCACGCCGGCACGGTCGAGTTCCTGATGGACGCCGATACCGGCAAGTTCTACTTCGAGGTCAACCTGCGCGTGCAGGTCGAGCACCGTCACCGAGGAAGTGACGGGCATCGACATCGTGAAGGCGCAGATCCGCATCACGGGCGCGCGCATCGGCCAGCGTGAGGACCGTGTCGATGCCGAGGGCAGGGTGCTGGAGCTGAGGCTCGCGTGCCGGCTACAGGAGGAGATCCGCCTCTCTGGCCATGCTGCAGTGCCGCATCACCGAAGATCCGGAGAACGGCTTCACGCCCGACTATGGCGGATGACGGCCTACCGCAGTGCAGCCGGCTTCGGTGCGTCTGGACGGCGGCACCGCTTTCAGCGCGCGGTCATCACGCCTACGATTCGCTGCTGGTCAAGGTCACGACCGGGCGCCTCGCAGCAGGAGGCCATCCGTCTGATGGACCGGGCGCTGCGCGGTTCCCATCCGCGGCCTCGGGCACCAACCTGCAGTTCGTCGAGACGTCATCAAGCGCGGACTTCGGGCGGGGCGCGTCACCACCGCTTCATCGACAACACGCCGGAGTCTTCGACTTCACGCGCACGGCGCGACCGCCACACGCCTGCTGCAGTATCTGGGCGATGTCATCGTCAACGGTCAGCCCTGACATGACGAGACGTGCGGCGCCGGATCTGAGCCATGCGAGTGCGCATGCCGACGCAGCCGGATGCGAACGTGCCGCCGCCGGCAGGCAACAAGCAGCGCCTGGAAGCCCGGGCGCGAGGGCTTTTGCCTGCTGGATGCGCGAGCAGCCGCAGCATGGTCACTGACACCACGCGTGCGTGCGCATCGTCGCTGTTGCCACCCGCATGCGCCGCACGACATGCGCCGGCGGCGCCGGGTCTATGCCATAACCGGCTGTCGCAGCTGCTGTCGCTGGGTGCTGGGGGCCACGTTTGACGTGGCCTTCGCTTCCTGAAGGAAGATCCCGTGGGAGCGCCTGCGCAAGCTGCGCCGCCATGCCCAACATGCTGCTGCAGATGCTCCTGCGGGCGTCCAACGCGGTGGGCTACACCAACTATGCTGACAGCGTGGTGCGCCGCTCGTGCAGCAGAGCCGCTGCGCAGGGCATCGACGTGTTCCGGTGTTCGATTCGCTCAACTGGATCGAGAACATGCGGGCCATCGATGCGGTGCGGACCGCGCCATCTGCGAGGCACGCTCTGCTGCGGCCGACATCTTCGACACCTCGCGGCCCAAGTACAACCTGTCCTATTACGTGAACCTGGCCCGCCAGCTGGAAAAGGCCGGCTGCCATGCGTTGGCATCGGACATGGCTGGCGTGTCGCTGTCTCGCGTGCGGCAGCCGAACTCGTGCGGGTGCTGCGCCGAGTCGGGCTGCCCATACATTCCAGCCATGACGCCAGTGGGCCTCGGTAGCCTGTGATGGCGGCCGTGGCGGCCGGGTGGATGCCGTGGACGCGCTGGACTCGATGAGCGGGCTCACTTCGCAGCCCAACCTCAACACCATCGTGGCTATGCTGGCCGGTGATCCGCGCGATCCGAAGCTCGATCCGCAGGCGCTGCGAGCCTGGCGACTACTTGCGCGGCGGCGCTACTCGCCGTTCGGAGTCCGAGATCCGCAGCGGCACGGCCGATGTCTACCACCGTAAGAGATGCCGGCAAGGGCGGTACACGAACCTGCGACGAGCAGGCTACGCGCCATCGGTCTGGAGCATCGCTGGCCGGAGGTCTCGAAAGCCCATGCCGAGGTCAACCGGTTGTTCGGCGAGATCGTGAAGGTCACGCCCACGTCCGAGCGGTGGTGTGACGCATGGCCATCGCGATGGTGCTAACGACCTTGACGTACGCAGGACGTGGCTGATCCGGCCCGGCGAGGCGCCTTTCCTCGAAAGCGCCGTGTCGCTGTTCCGGGGCGGCTGGGCTTCCTGCCCGACGGCCGCGCGGGCCGCAAGGTGCTGGACACGCCACCCGCGCCTTACCGGCGCGACCGTATCCGCCTGCCGACATGGACGCCATGCGCGCCCGTGCGCGAAGGAGCGGGCCAGCCGCTGGCCGAGCACGACCTGCGGCTCAGCTGATGGTCCGAGGTGCTCCAGCACCTACCGGGATCATCAGCGGCGCTGGCGGCGATGTGGCGGCACTGCCCACGTCGGCCTTCTGCGGCCTGCGGCGAACATGCGAAATCTCCGTCGAACTGGACCGGCGAGAGCGCTGCTGACCAGCCTTGCAGGGGCACCACCGCGCCCGATGCCGAGGGGTATGTGCAGTGTGCGGGTCTTCGAGATCAACGGCCAGCCGCGCACCATCCGTGTGCGCAAGGCCGATGCGGAGTCCGCTGCCGGTTCGCGTCCGTAGGCCGGGACCGGCAATCCGCACGCATAGTGGGCGCCGATGCCGGGCATGGTGGTGACGGTGGCCGATCAAGCCGGGCCAGGAAGGTCCGGACCGGTGATCCGCCTCGTGTCCATCGAGGCCGCGAAGATGGAGTCGCAGATCCGGGCCGAACGTGACGCGCGGTGGCTTCCGATGTCGGTGGCGACCGGGCATGACGGTGGCGGCGCACGACCGCTGCCGGAGTACGCGGGCCGGCTGAGGCTGCACCGCCGGCTGTCCGCGTGGGCGGTTGGCGTCCTCGTCAACGGGATGAGCCGCGAGGCCATCAATCGACGAGGCCGTTCGTCTGCGCCCCAGGGTTGTCGCCTGTGGTTAACACTTGCCGTCCTGTTCATATCACCGGGACAAAGTGGGAAGGGCTTTCCAAGGCGGGCGCAGTGGCGGGAACACGGCAGAATCCGCGCTTTTGCCGCTTGAAGCGGTGGCCAGCAACCTCGGGCGCCTGGTCGAGACAATCGCAGCGGTGCGCGCTGCAGCCTGCGTGCCCACTGCTTCCTGCAACTCGGACAAGAGACCAGTCAGTATGAACAATAAAAGTGAACTGATCGATACGATCTCCAGCGAAGCCGATATCCAGCAAGGCCGCCGCCAGAACGGCCCTCACGGCCATGAACGCCTTCGCCAAGCCGTTGCCGAGGTGACCATACGGTGGGCCATAACCTTCCACGCCAACAAGCGCCAGCCGTACCGGCCTGAATCCGCGTACCGGCGAGAAGATCGAGATCCGCGACCAACGTGCAAAAAAGTCACCACCAGCGCCGCCAGGACGCCGCCAACAAAGACGCAAAATCCGCCGGGCCCGGTCAGGCCCATGCCTGAGGCACATCTGAGGCCTGTTTACTCATGGGCGGCGCCCCACGCCGCCAGGCGCATCGCTCAAGGCCCCGGCGGGCCAGCTGCTCACTGGGCTGATGATCTGCCCCGCCAGTAGCGTACCAGCCAAACCAGGAAGCGCTGCCGGAAGGCAGGTTCTTCCAGCGCCCAGCCACACTGGCCGGATGATCCGCAACGTGCGCGGTTCCAACAGGCCAGTTCCCGCCGCTCGAAGGGCAAATCTGCCGTAGCCGGCAGCAGCCCGCGCCAGCGAAGTCGCGTCATCCCCGTCTCGGCGACTGGCCGGCTGCATGATATCACAGATCCTGATGGCCGCCGCGACAGTCGTCAGATCCACAATGCGGGCCCGGGCCCGTCCACAACAGGTCGCCCAGATGGCAGTCGCCATGCAGGCGGATGCGCGAAGTCCGCCACGCCCGCTGCCAATGTCCGATCAGCCGCGCTTCCACGAGCGTGCCACTGGGCCAGATCCTCCGGAGACGCACCTCCGGCAGCCACACACACCGTCACCCGTTCTATCGATCAGCCATCCAGTCCGCAGTCCAGTGGGGGCGGTGCAGGACCTTAAAAACGCGCCCACCGGTGGATGCAGCGATGCTCCCGATACTCGCGGCCACCCTTCGTGGATGTCAGCTCGGGCACGCCGCCCCCTGACGGCGAACGGCGAATGAAACCATGGCTCTCGAAGAGCTGTCACCACGGCGCATCGTCCCCAGGTTGTCCTCTCCTCGAGCAGGTCGGAGCCATCCAGCCGTCCAGTGCAGCGACGCTGCCAGCGGGATCCTCAGCCCGCGATCCATGGGCGAAGCGGTGCTCTCCAGCAGCTGGTCACGGTTCCAGCGTCCGGGCGGCAACTTTACGCGCGACGCGCCATCTTCCAGTCCCACCAGATAAACTCGTTCTCTAGAAACGTTGAGCGCCTGCGACGCCGTCACAACGCAGGCCGATCTCCTCCAGTGCCGCCAGCACGATTGTTGAACCCCAGCCCGCAAGGGCTGGAGCGTGGCGTTTGCCGTGGAGGGCATTGCAGGGCTATGTATTGCCATCATGCTTCACCGACGGTTGGCCTCATCCAACAACGATACCTGACCCATGGTGGCGAATTTGAGGCCGCGCCCGCCTTATGGTCAGTGTGCCCAGCCGCATCTTGCAGCCGCCTCGTGGGGAAGTTGCAGGCTCGTCGACCGATTAGATATGGGGCGTCCACCTGTTTCGCCAGCGTCCAGCAATACGTAACT